>Ga0302349_1000981_pt1 | contig 26057 bp, 24 predicted proteins | sample PhyAR1_FD_202176 | JGI IMG/M metagenome (GOLD analysis project Ga0302349, IMG submission 202176) | Leaf surface microbial communities from alfalfa plants in UC Gill Tract Community Farm, Albany, California, United States - DLSL A.R1... | ecosystem: Host-associated > Plants > Phyllosphere >...
CGAACTTCTCCGGGCCCTGGGTGGTGACGGTCGCACCGTCCTTCTTCGCTTCGGCTTCGATGCCGCACTGCATGGAGATGTAGAACTCATCCCCGGCGACGCCCTGCACGAACGCGATCTTGTACCCACCGTCGGACCCGCCGGACGCGCCGCCCGAGGCGGCTCCGCCCGAACAGCCCGCGAGGGTCAGGGTCGCTGCCATGCCGAAGACCGTCAGGGCGGTCGCCTTCTTGTTCCACTTCATTGTGATCACCGTTCTTGTTGTCGGGTTGGGGAGGGGCTTGCGAGGGACGGGATGCCGCCGCGGCTCAGCCGCGCCGACCTCCGCTGAGGAACTTCCGCCAGAGGCCCTGGCTGTTGCCGCGCGTGGCGGCGGTGCGGCGCACCTGGTCGACGTAGACCGCGGTGATGAGCACCGCGCCGACGGCGACCTGCTGCCAGAAGGGCTGCACGCCGGTGATGACGAAACCGTTCTGCAGGACGGCCGGAATGAACAGGCCGACGACGGTGCCCATGATCGTGCCGACACCGCCGAAGAGGGAGGTGCCGCCGATGACCACCGCGGCGATGACGTTGAGGTTGGTCTGCGACTGGCCCGCGATCGCCGTGGTGGAGAACTGGGAGAGCGACAGGATGCCGCCGAGCCCGGCCAGAGCGCCGGAGATCGTGTAGATCTTGATCAGCTGCGCGTCGACCTTGACGCCGACGCGACGGGCGGCGATCTCGCTCGATCCGACCGCCAGCGTGTAGAGGCCGAAGCGGGTGTAGTGCAGCACGACCGCACCGATGGCGACGACCACGAGCGCGATGACGCTGATGATCGGGACGCTGCCGAAGACGTTGCCGTAGCCGATCGAGACGGTCAGCACCGTGGGCACGTCGCGGATGTCGACGCCGCCGGTGAGGATCTGCGCGAGACCGAGGGCCATACCGAGCGAGCCGAGGGTGACGATGAGCGGCGGGATCTTCGCCTTGGCGATGAGGAAGCCGTTGAGAAGCCCCCAGCACACACCGCTCAGGATCGCGACGACGATGCCGACGATCGCGACGCCCCAGCCCTCGCCGCCCAACGCCCGCATGACGATGGCCGCGACCACGCCGGAGAAGACGAGCACCGACCCCACCGACAGGTCGATGCCGGCGGTGATGATCACGTAGGTCATGCCGACCGCGAGGACCGCGAGGATCGAGGCGTTCTGGATGATGAGGCGGAAGTTGGTCCACTGCGCGAACGAGTCCGGCGCGATGATGCTGAAGACGATGATGATCGCCAGCAGCACGAGGAGGATCTGGAAGGCCTGCGTGCGCAGGATCCGGCGGACCGGGTTGACCTTCTGGTTGTCGTCGAACGTGCCGATCGCGACGGTCTCGGTGGGAGGGGTCGTGGTGCTCACTTCTGGTCGTCCTTCGTGACGGCGCCGGTCATGAGCCCGACGAGTTCTTCCATGGAGGTGTCCGCGGCCTTGATGCTCGCCACGCGGGTACCCAGGCGCAGCACCTGGATGCGGTCGGAGACGTCGATGACGTGCGGCATCGAGTGGGAGATGAACACGACGGCGATGCCCTTGTCGCGCACGCGACGGATGGTCTCGAGCACGTTCTTCGTCTGGCGCACGCCGAGGGCGGCGGTGGGTTCGTCGAGGAAGACGACGCGCGAGGCCCAGTGCACGGCGCGGGCGATCGCGATCGCCTGACGCTGACCGCCCGACATCTCGCCCACCGGGGAGGTGAGGCTGCGCACTGTCGCGCCGAGCTCGTCGAACGCGGCCCGGGAGGCCTTCGCCATGTCCTTCGTCTTCATGAAGCCCAGGGCACCGGCGAGACCGGGACGGCGGATCTCGCGGCCCAGGTACATGTTCTGCACCGGGTCGAGGTGGGGGGCGAGAGCGAGGTCCTGATAGACCGTCTCGATACCCAGACCCGAGGCGACCTGCGGGTTCGACATGTCGATCCGCTTGCCGTCGAAGAGGATCTCGCCCTCGTCGACCGCGAGGTTCCCCGACAGGGCCTTCACGAGCGTGGACTTTCCGGCGCCGTTGTCGCCGATGAGGGCCGTGACCTCGCCGGGGTAGACCTCGAAGTCGACGTTGTTGAGGGCCCGGACGGATCCGAACTGGCGGGAGAGACCGCGCGCCTGCAGCACAGGCGTGGCCGTGGTGGTGCTCATGAGGAAGCTCCTTCGTGGTGTCCGACGCCCCGCGAGGGAGCGTCGGGGACGGTGATGACGAGATCGGCGCGGTCGCGGCCCCGCTCGACGATGACGGCGTTGGCTTCGTCGACATCGCGGACCCAGGCGACGGCCTCGTCGAGGGGGTGCCCGTGCGAGAGTCGGCGCGCGACGAGACGGTCGCGGCGTTCTTCGGCGTCGACGTCGAGGAACCAGATCTCGTCGAGACGGGATGCCACGGCATCCCAGCCGAACTCGTCGTGCAGCAGGTAGTTGCCTTCGGTGATGACGAGGGGGATGTCGGCGCGAACCAGGATCGCGGAGCCGATGGATTCCTCGAGGTCGCGGTCGAAGCGCGGAGCGTAGACGGTGTGCCCGGCGCGGATGCGGTCGAGCAGGGCGACGTAGCCGTCGACGTCGAAGGTGTCGGGTGCGCCCTTGCGCTCGCGGCGTCCCAGGCGCACGAGCTCCTCGTTGGCGAGGTGGAAGCCGTCCATGCCGACGAGGATCGCGTCGTCGCCGAGCGCGTCGAGGAGCGCGTCGCTGACGGTGGACTTGCCCGCTCCGGGCGTGCCCGCGATACCCAGCACGCGGCGTTCGCCGCCCGCGACGAGGGCGCGGGCGCGGTCGACGAGGGCGTCGAGGCGCACGGCCGCGGCGGGGGTCGTCGCGTCGGGTTCCGAGGTGTGGGTCACAGCGGTGTGGTCCTTCCGGGCGGCGCCGCACATCGGAGTGCTGCGTCGGTGAAGCGGTGTCGGTGGTGGTCCACCGGGTCGAGCTGTGGGTTACGGTAAGCCCATCATGACACCGGTGTCAACGTCCGTGACCAATTCGTCATGACACCGAAGTCATCCGCGTGATTCTGTGGTTATCATGGGCCGCGACGACATCGAGGTCGTCCCCGCCCTCAGGACCCGCGAAAGAGCCTTCCCATGACCGAATTCACCGACCGCACCATCCTCGTCACCGGCGCAGGCGGCGGCATCGGCGGGGCGACCGTGCGCCACCTCGTCGCCGCCGGCGCCACCGTGCTCGCCGCCGGCCGCACGGCTGACAGCGTCGAGGCGATCGCCGCCGAGACCGGAGCCGAGCCCGTCGTGTTCGACCTCGAGTCCGAGGACGAGATCCGCGCCGCGATCGAGGGGCGGGACCTCTACGGTGTCGTGAACTGCGGAGGCTGGGGAGGCGAGATCGCCACCCCGATGGAGACCGACATCGACGTCTTCGACAAGGTCATGAGCATCAACGCCCGCGGCTCACTGCTGGTGACCAAGTACGCCTCGCGAGAGATGATCCGCGTCGGCAAGGGCGGCGCGATCGTCAACGTCTCGAGCCAGGCCAGCCTCGTCGCCCTCACCGGGCACATCTCGTACGGCTCGTCGAAAGCGGCGCTGGACAACATCACGCGCGTATCGGCTCTCGAGCTCGGCGGCTACGGCATCCGCGTCAACAGCGTCAACCCGACCGTCGTCATGACGCCCATGTCGGCCTGGTACTGGGGGCGTCCCGACATCGAGGGCCCCTTCCTCGAGGCGATGCCCCTGCACAAGTGGGCGACCGAAGACGACATCGCGGCCCCGATCGTGTTCCTCCTCAGCGACGGTGCCGGCATGATCTCCGGCGTCTCGTTGCCGATCGACGGCGGGTACTCGAGCCGCTGACCCCGGATGAGCGGGCGCGTCAGCGCCCGAGCGTCCGTTCCAGGAAGGCGTTGCGGAAGACGCCCCGCGGATCCGCCTCGCGGGCCGCGGCGACGAAGTCCTCCGCCCGCGGGAGCGTCGCGCGGACGTCCGCACCGGGCATGGTGAACGCCTTGCCCCAGTGCGGACGCACGTCGAAGGGGGCCAGCGCGGCCTCGATGTGCGGCAGCACCGCCAGCACCCCCTCGGTGTCGTTGCGCCACGTGAAGTGGATCGCCAGGACGTCGCGCTGATACGCGGGGCTCAGCCACAGGTCGTCGGCGGCCACGGTGCGCAGTTCGGTCACCAGGAGCTGCGCGTCGAACGCGGGGGCGATGGCCCGGACCGCGGAGAGGGCGTCGCGCGCGGCGGAGAAGGGCACGAAGTACTCGGACTGGATCTCGTCGCCGTCGCTCGGGAGCGCGTCGGCGCGGAAGTGCGGAAGTCGCGTGTGCCACGGCCCGACGGTGCCGCGCGGGGTCGTGTTGTCGACCGTGCGGATGCGCCCGAGATGGATGTCGTCGCCGACCGGACGCCCGCCGAGATCCTGCACCCATTCCGGCACGCCCGCGTCGCTCTTGGCCCAGACCAGGTCGTGCGCCGGATCGCCCCAGGTCGTGAAGACGCTCACGCTGCGCGAACCGCCGAACACCCGCTCGGGGTCGCCGGCGATGTCGTCCCACGCCACGCCGGTGTACGCCTGCTGCGTCACCTCATAGGTCGGCTCCGTCTGCAGTTCGACCGCGGTGACGACGCCGAAGGCGCCGAGGCTCAGGGCCGCCGCCGGGAACCACTCGTGCCCCTCATCGACGCGGTGCGTGCGGCCCCCGGCATCGAGGATCTCCACCGCCCGGACAGCGCTCGAGAGGTTGCCGTTGCGCAGCCCCGAGCCGTGCGTGCCCGTGGCGGTCGCTCCGGCGACGGAGATGTGGGGGAGCGAGCCCAGGTTGTGCAGAGCCCGGCCCTGAGCCTCGATCACCGGAGCGAGCTGCGCGAAGGTCACGAGTCCCTCGACGCGCACGCGATCGTCGATGAGCTCGATGCGCGTCGGCAGGTGCTCCAGCGACACGAGGGCCGCGTCGGAGTCGGCGATGTCGTTGAACGTGTGACGGGTCGCCTGGACGCGCAGCGCATCGGCGGACGTCACCACCTCGGCGAGCTCGTCGAGATCGGCGGGAAGCAGCACCTCGGTGGCACGGTAGCGGTGGTTCCCCGACCATGTGGTGCCGGCCGGTCGTGTCTCGGTCATGGTTCTCCTCGCGTCGACGTGTCCATCCTGCCCTGCGCCGCCGACATCGGGGCCGCGGCGCCGCGCCGCGGACGCGCGCGGGAGGGATCCGCGGACGGAGGGATGCCGCCCGCTCAGCGCCCCGGGAACAGCGTGGCCTCGAACACCGTCTCGGCGGCGCCGACCAGCAGGCGATCCTCGCCCAGTCCCGCGACGGCGAGCCGCAGCCCCTCGGCGCACGCGGGGACGGTCTGCGCCCGCACGGCGGCGTCGAGACCGGCGAGGTCGCGTCCGGCCAGCACCGCCAGGAATCCGCCGAGCACGATGACCGCGGGGTTCAGCACGTTCGCGGCGTTCGCGAGGGCGGTCGCGAGGATCCGCCGCTGCCGGTCGGCCTCCGCGAGCGCTGCGGGATCGGACGTGGATGCCAGGGCGGCGGCCAGGGCCGCATCGTCGCCGCCGCTCAGTCCCACCGCGGCGAGCAGGTGCGCGCGACTGACCTCGTCCTCGAGGACGCCCTCCGCCGCGCGTCGGTCGGTCGCGTCGACGATGCCCGGGCGGTTCTGCCCGAACTCCCCGGCGTAGCCGCCCGCACCGCCGAGGAGAGCCCCGCCGACGATGACCGCTCCACCGATCCCGCTCGCGCCGCCGTTGAGGTAGACGACGTCGTGCGCGCCGCGCGCGGCACCGAAGAGATACTCGGCGAGGGCGCCGAGGGCGGCGTCATTGGCGACATGGGCGGTCAGGCCGGTGGCATCCGTCACCAGATCCGAGAGGGGGGCGTCGGTCCAGCCCAGGTGCGGGGCCTCGCGGACGAGTCCGTCCGAGGCGCGCACCGGACCGGGCACGGCGACGCCGACGCCGACGATCCGCGCGTCGGCGAGGGGGCCGCGGACCCACGTCTCGACGGTGTCGGCGACGAGCGCCGCGGTGCGCTCGGGTGTCAGCAGGGAACGTTGGTCCACGCGCTCGCGGGCGAGGATCGTGCCGTCGAGGGCGACGGCTCCGATGTCGAGGGCGTCGACCTCGGGGTTCGCGGCGATGGCGACGACACGCGGGTCGGGGCCGACGATCGGGGAGGGGCGCCCCACGCGGCCCTGGGCGTCGGATGCGCGCTCCACGACGAGCCCCGCGCGCTGCAGTTCGCCGACGAGATCGGCGATGGTCGAGCGGTTCAGGCCCGTCGCCTCGGTGAGGGCGGCGCGCGACCGCGGGCCCTCGCGATGCACCGTGCGCAGCACGAGCGACAGATTGGCGCGGCGCATGCCGTCGCCGCGGGTGCCCGCTGTGGCCATTCGTCCACTGTGCCACGAGCCGCGCGCTCTCTCGCGCGGCGCGGACGGGGCCGAGATTCCCACCCCGCGCAGAATGAGCGGTGCCAGGATGGATCCATGGACCTCTCCGGCATCCCGATCACGACCATCCGCGGCGAGCAGACGACCTTCGGAGACCTCACCGACGGCAAGGCGGCCCTGGTCGTCAACGTCGCCTCGCGGTGCGGCCTCGCGGGGCAGTACGAGACGCTCGAGGCACTGCACAAGCGCTACGCGGACCGGGGGTTCACGGTCATCGGCTTCCCCAGCAACCAGTTCCTGCAGGAGCTCAGCGACGAGGACAAGATCGCGGAGTACTGCTCCGCGACGTGGGGCGTGACCTTCCCGATGTCGGAGAAGGTGAAGCTCAACGGGCGCAGCGCGCACCCGCTCTACAAGGAGCTGACCGCCACCCCGGACGCCGACGGCAAGACGGGCCGCATCTCGTGGAACTTCGAGAAGTTCGTCGTCGCCCCGGATGGTCGCGTGAAGCGGTTCAGCCCGCGCACCCTGCCCGACGACCCCGAGGTGATCTCGGCGATCGAGGACGCGCTGCCGCGCTGAGCGGGGCTGTCCGCGTCGGTATCCTGACGCCATGATCGATGCCGTCGTCCTCGTCTCCGGCGGAGCCGCCGTCACCCCCTACACCGACACCCAGAACGCCGCGGGGTCGGGCATGGCGGCGGGCAACACGATGACCGCCCTCCGCGCGCACTTCGTCGCCCGCGGCATCCGCGTCTTCACCGCTCCTGCCCGTATCGGTGCCGGAGAGGTGCGGGAGGATGCCGGGTGGCAGGGGTTCGGCGACGTCCCCGTCGTGCTGCCGGCCGAGGTGACGATCAACGCGGTCGGCCGCGTCGACGACGCCGGCGTGGCGCTCGCCGGATTCCTCCGGTGGCTCGCGACCGCGCACGGCCTCTCGGACATCGCCCTCGTGGGGCATTCCATGGGTGGGCTGTTCTCGCGCGCCGCGATCCGCGAGCTCGGCGGCGACGGTCCGCGTATCGATCGCCTCGTCACGCTCGGCACCCCGTGGGACGGTTCCGTTCTCGGCGATCTGCTCGACGGCGAGATCTCGGAGTCGGATGCGCACGACGACCCCGCGACGCGGCAGATCTTCGCCGAGGCGCGCCCGTACGCGGCGGCGAACTCGGAGGGGGCGGCGGCCGAGGTGTCGCGCCGGTTCCTGCGGGAGTGGAACGAGCGGCAGGTCGGGGTGCTCGACGGCATCCCGGTGACCGCGATCGGCGCGGGGTACTTCGCGGCCGCCGACGAACCGCGGCAGCTGTGGCCGCACGACGGTCTGGTGTCGCTCACCAGCGGTCGTGCCGACGAGGTGCCCACCGCGGTGCTGCCCGTCGTGGAGCGCCACTCGTTCCCCGACCACGTGCACAGCATCTTCTTCGCCGAGGCGTTCGGCCTGCCGTGGGAGCGTGCGCTGACGTGGGATCCGGCGGTGTTCGCCGTCGTCGATGAGGCGCTCGGGATCTGACGCGCCCGTCGGTCGACGCGCCCGGATCAGGGCGTCGGGGCGACGTACTCGTGGGCGAGGTCGGTGACGGCGGCGATGTGGTCGAAGTCATGGTCCGCGCTCAGGACCGTCGCCTGGTTCGCGATCGCGTAGGCCGCGATCAGGATGTCGACGGCGCCCGCGGCCCAGACGAGACCGGCGTTCCACAAGGCGGATTGGATGCCGACGGCGAGCGACTCGTCTGGTGCCCGCTCGAGCGGGAACCCGAGAGAGATCTGCTCGAGGTAGTGCGCATGCTCTTTCGGTGACCGAGCGCTGTGGCAGAACTCGAGCACTTGAGGTGGGCACGTCACGAACAGATCGGAGGGAGAGCGGGCGATCTGTTCGAGCCGCGTCCGGATGGCGGGGTCGCCTGAGGCCAGACGTCCCCACACGGAGTTGTCGACGAGGTAGTCCGTCACGACGTCGGCGCGACAGCAGGCGAGTCGAGTTCTTCTTCGAGGTCGGTGAGCCCGGCGATCCCGGCGATCATCGCGTCTTTCTGTTTCGAGGCGATGAGCCGACGCAGGGCGAGATCGAGAACCGCGCGGTTGGACGGTTCTCCGGTGAGGATGCGCGCGCGTTCGATGAGGCGGGGGTCGAGGTCGACACTGGTGAGGGCCATGAGAGGCTCCCTTCGTTATATAGACGATTATATGCCGAACTGCGCCTCTCGCGGGGCTGGACGCCGCGGCAGCCGGGGTATATGTTGTGAACACCAACAAAACCGCCGTGCGTCACCGCGCACTCGTGCGTCTCCATGCGAAGGAGCAGGAATGCCCACCCCTACCCGCGATGACAAGTTCTCGTTCGGACTCTGGACCGTCGGTTACAACGGCACCGACCCGTTCGGCGGCCCCACCCGTCAGCCCCTCGACGTCGTGCACGTCGTCGAGAAGCTCGCCGAGCTCGGCGCGTACGGCCTGACGTTCCACGACGACGACCTCTTCGCCTTCGGCTCGACCGATGCCGAGCGTCAGACCCAGATCGACCGCCTCAAGGGCGCGATGAAGGACACCGGCATCGTCACGCCGATGGTCACCACGAACCTCTTCTCGGCGCCCGTCTTCAAGGACGGCGGCTTCACCTCGAACGACCGCCAGGTGCGTCGCTTCGCCCTTCGCAAGGTGCTGCGCAACCTCGACCTCGCCGCCGAGCTCGGTGCGAAGACGTTCGTCATGTGGGGTGGTCGTGAGGGTGCCGAGTACGACTCGGCCAAGGACATCCGCCAGGCGCTCGAGCGCTACCGCGAGGCCGTGAACCTGCTCGGCGACTACGTCACCGACAAGGGTTACGACATCCGCTTCGCGATCGAGCCCAAGCCCAACGAGCCGCGCGGCGACATCCTGCTGCCCACGCTCGGCCACGCGATCGCGTTCATCGACTCGCTCGAGCGCCCCGAGCTCGTGGGCCTGAACCCCGAGGTCGGTCACGAGCAGATGGCGGGCCTGAACTTCGCCGCCGGCATCGCGCAGGCGCTGTACCACGGCAAGCTCTTCCACATCGACCTCAACGGTCAACGCGGCATCAAGTACGACCAGGACCTCGTCTTCGGCCACGGCGATCTGCACAACGCCTTCGCCCTGGTCGACCTGCTCGAGAACGGCGGCCCCGGCGGCGTGCCCGCGTACGACGGCCCCCGTCACTTCGACTACAAGCCCTCGCGCACCGAGGACGAGACCGGCGTCTGGGACTCGGTCTCGGCCAACATGAACACGTACCTGCTGCTCAAGGAGCGCGCCGCGGCCTTCCGCGCCGACCCCGAGGTGCAGGAGGCGCTCGAGGCGGCCAAGGTCGCCGAGCTCGCGAAGCCGACCCTCAACGAGGGGGAGTCGTACGACGACCTCCTCGCCGACCGCTCGGCGTACGAGGACTTCGACGTCGACGCGTACCTCGGCGGCAAGGGCTTCGGCTTCGTCCGCCTGCAGCAGCTCGCGACCGAGCACCTGCTCGGCGCACGCTGATCCGCGACGGGGCCCGGATGCCGTGGCATCCGGGCCCTTTCTCCATCGAGTGTCCACGACACGCCGCATCGCCCCCGCGCGAGACGGCGTGTCGTGGACGCTGAACGGGATGCCGCACCGCCGCGGCGCGAACAGAGGGAGTGAGCATGGCGCTCGTCATGGGAGTCGATTCGTCGACGCAGTCGTGCAAGGTCGTCGTCGTCGACGCCGAGACCGGGAGGGTGGTGCGCGAGGGGCGTGCGTCGCACCCTGGCGGGACATCCGTCGACCCGGAAGCCTGGTGGACCGCGCTGCAGGATGCCATCGGCCAGGCCGGCGGCCTCGATGACGTCGCGGCGGTCTCGATCGCCGGGCAGCAGCACGGCATGGTCGTCCTGGATGCCGAGGGCGCCGTCATCCGCGATGCCCTGCTGTGGAACGACACGCGCTCCGCGCAGGCCGCGCGCGACCTGATCGACGAGGTCGGGGCCGCTGACTTCGCCGAGCGCACGGGGGCTGTGCCGGTCGCCTCCTTCACCGGAACGAAGCTGCGCTGGCTGCGGGACGCGGAGCCCGAGAACGCCGCGCGCGTGGCTGCCGTTGCGCTGCCGCACGATTGGCTGACCTGGCGTCTGCGCGGTTTCGGTCCCGACAACGCCGTGCTCGAGGAGCTCGTCACCGACCGCTCCGACGCCTCGGGCACCGCCTACTGGGGCGCCGACGGCTACGATCTCGACCTCTTCCGGCGTGCTCTCGGGCACGACGCCGTGCTGCCCCGCGTGCTCGGCCCGTGGGAGAGCGCCGGGACGCTTTCCGGCGGTGCGCTCGTGGGTCCGGGTGCCGGCGACAACGCCGGCGCCGCTCTGGGGCTCGGCGCGGGTGTGGGCGACGTGGTCGTGTCGCTCGGCACCTCGGGCACCGTCTTCGCCGTGGCGGACGCCCCGACCCGTGACACCACCGGGACCGTCGCCGGCTTCGCCGACGCCACCGGCCGGTTCCTCCCGCTGGTCGCGACGCTCAACGCCGCGCGCGTGCTCGACGCATTCGCGGGGCTGCTCGGCGTCACGCACGACGAGCTCGGCGCCCTCGCGCTCGAGGCCGCGCCGGGTGCCGACGGCGTGGTGCTCGTGCCGTGGTTCGAGGGCGAGCGCACCCCGAACCTGCCGAACGCCACGGCCTCGCTGACGGGCCTGACCCTGGCATCCACCACCCGTCCGACGCTCGCGCGCGCCGCGATCGAGGGGATGTTGAGCGGCCTCGCCGTCGGCCTCGAGGCGATCCAGGCGCAGGGCGTCGAGGTGCGCCGCGTGCTGCTCATCGGCGGGGCGGCGGCCAACGACGCCGTCGCGCGCATCGCCGCCCAGGTGTTCGACGCGGAGATCGTCGTCCCGGCGGCGGGGGAGTACGTCGCACTCGGGGCCGCGCGCCAGGCGGCGGGGGTGCTCGCGGGCGGCCCCGTGGACTGGACGGTGGCGACGACCCGCGCGGTCGATCCGGATCATCGGCCCCAGATCCGCGCGCGGTACGACGCGGTCGCGGCGCTCCGGGCGCGGGAGTAGGCCCGCGGGAGCGCGCCCGCGAGCGGGCGCGCTCGAGACGGCAGCGGGCTGACGAAACGGCAGCAAAGTGCAACCAAGTCGCCAGCGGCGTGACGTCTCGCGAACCAGCGGTGGCGTCACGCCGCGCCGCGTCAGGCGTTGATCATGTGCCCCGTGAGGCCGTGGAACGCCTCCTGCAGCGCCTCGGAGAGCGTCGGGTGGGTGTGGACGTTCCGCGCCGCCTCCCACGCGGTCAGCTCCCATTTCTGCGCGAGGGTCAGCTCGGGCAGCAGCTCGGAGACGTCGGGGCCGATGAGGTGGCCGCCGATGAGTTCGAGGGTCTCGGCGTCGGCGACGAGCTTGACGAAGCCGACGGGTTCGCCGAGGCCGTTGGCCTTGCCGTTCGCGCTGAAGGGGAATTTGGCGACCTTGATGTCGTTGCCGGCGTCGCGGGCCTGCTGCTCGGTGAGGCCGAAGGAGGCGACCTGGGGGTTGCAGAAGGTGGCGCGGGGCATGTTGCGGTAGTCGCCGAGGGTCTGGGTCTCGGCGTTTCCGATGGTCTCGGCGGCGACGACGCCCTGGGCCTCGGCGACGTGCGCGAGCTGCAGCTTCGCGGTGACGTCGCCGATGGCGTAGATGTGCGGCACGTTGGTGCGCATGTGGTCGTCGATGTCGATGGCGCCGCGCTCGGTGAGCTTCACGCCGGTGTTCTCGAGACCGAAGCCGTCGACCTTGGGGGCGAACCCGATCGACATCAGCACGCGGTCGGCGTCGATCGACCCGGCCTGGCCGTCCTTCGCGGTGTACGCGACGGTGACCTTGTCGCCGTGGTCGGTGACGGAGTCGACCTTGGTCGAGGTGAGGATGTCGACGCCGTAGCCCTTGTACTGCTTCTGGATCTCCTTCGACACCTCGGCGTCCTCGTTGGGGAGGGCGCGGTCGAGGAACTCGATGATGGTGACCTTCACGCCGTAGTTCGTCATGACGTACGCGAACTCCATGCCGATGGCGCCGGCGCCGACGATGACGATCGAGGCGGGGAGTTCGCGGGTGAGGATCTGCTCCTCGTAGGTCACGACGTTCTCGCTCAGGGTGACGCCGGGGAGCAGGCGCACGGTGGAGCCGGTGGCGATGATGACGTTGTCGAAGGTGACCTGCTCGGTGGAGCCGTCGGTCAGGGTCACGTTCAGCGTGTGGTCGTCGGCGAAGGAGCCGCGGCCTTCGTACTCGGTGACCTTGTTCTTCTTCATCAGGTAGTGGATGCCCTTGACGTGACCGGCGGCGACCGTGCGGGAGCGGTCGAAGGCCTTGCCGAAGTCGAAGGTGACGTCGCCCGAGATGCCGAACAGGTCGGCCTTGGCGTGGAAGGTGTGGGCGAGGTCGGCGTTGCGCAGCAGCGCCTTGGAGGGGATGCAGCCCACGTTCAGGCACACACCGCCCCAGTACTTCTCTTCGACGATCGCGACCGACAGCCCGAGCTGCGCGCCGCGCACCGCAGCCACGTACCCGCCGGGACCCGCACCAAGAATGACCAGATCGTAATGAGGCATGAGGATCAGCCCTTCGTTCCGCGCTCGGCGGGGGAGACGGCGCGCGTCCGGGCGAGACCGCCCTGCAGTCGACCGATGTAGGTGCGGTGGGCGTCGAGCTCGGCGGCGACCCGGTCGGCGTCCCAGCCGAGCTCGTGTGCGGCGAGCTCGGCGACGGGGCCCTCGACGTCGGTACCGAGCGCCGGCTCCAGTCCCACGAGGCTGCGCCGGTGGAGGATGTCGACGAGCGTCACCGCCCCTTCGGCGTGGATGGCGTGCACCACCTCGGCCGCGACGATGCCTCCACGGCCTTCGCCGAAGACGGCCGCCAACTCGGGGCGCGTCTCGGCGAGGTCGCGGATGTCGGCGGCGGCGGCTCCGTACACGTCGACGAGGCGCTCCGAGACGGCCGATCCCCAGGGCAGGGTCGCGATCAGACGCTCCCGCGCCGAGGCCGCCGTCGCCCAGCGGTCGGAGAAGGCGCCGGGGAGCGGCGTTCGCGCGGTCCGAGACGGCGGAAGCGACCGGCCCAGACGGCGGGCGATCTTGTCGACCGTCTGCTGCCCGAGGCTCAGGTGCGGGGTGAGTTTGCCGCCGACGATCGTGACGAGACCAGGGGCGTCGTCATGGGTGAGGATCAGGTGGCTGCGCGGAATCGCGCCCGCCTTCACGCCCGGGCGGTACGGCAGTGGGCGCACGCCCGTGTAGGTGAAGAGCACGTCGTCGGGAGTGAGATTCGCCGTCGGGACGAGCAGGTTCGTCTCGGCCAGCAGGTAGGCGATCTCGTCGTCGGTGCCGCGCACGGCGCCGGGGTCGCCATCGAAGCGGTCGTCGGTCGTTCCGATCAGGTAGCGACCGTTCCACGGGATCACCAGGATCGCGCGGTTGTCGGAGCGGGCCTCGAAGTAGATGCACGCGTCGGGGGCGCCCGGGAAGGCGTCGACGACGAAGTGCGTTCCGGTCGTGCCGCCGATCTGGCGCGGCATCCCGAGCTTCTCGCCCAGTTCGTCGACCCAGGGACCGGCGGCGTTGACGACGCTGGTGGCGCGGATCTCGAACATCTCGCCCGTGAGCACGTCGCGCGCCATGACCCCGGTGACCCGGCTGCGATCGCGGCGCAGCTCGGTGGCCTCGACGTACGTGCCGATGACGGCCCCGGATGCCGCGGCGGACAACGCCGTCTCGAGCACGAGGCGTTCCGGGAAGGTGACCTGACCGTCGTAGTAGCGGACGGCACCGGAGAGGCGGTCCTTGTCGAGGCCGGGCAGTTCGGTGTCGATCGCCTTGCGGCCGAGGTAGCGGTGCGCGGGCACCGATTTGCGCAGCGACAGGATGTCGTACATCACCAGGCCGATGCGGAACATCCAGCCGGGCAGGTGGTTGTGGCCGTACAGCGGCACCACGAAGGGGAGCGGAGTGACCAGGTGCGGGGCGATGCGCAGCAGGCACTCGCGGTCGTGCAGCGATTCGTAGACGAGGGGGATCTCGCCGTGCTCGAGGTAGCGGAGCCCGCCGTGGATGAGGCGGCTGTTCCAGGACGAGGTGCCGACGGCGAGGTCGTCGCGTTCGATGAGGGCGACGGACAGCCCGCGCGTGGCGGCGTCGCGGGCGATGGCGACGCCGTTGATCCCTCCGCCGACGATCAGGACGTCGAACGTGCGCTCGGACAGCTGGGCGGCGGTTGCGCGAGAGAAGCTGGTCATATGTCTCGTTCTCCATTGACGGTGACATGAGCGGCGCAGGTGCACCTAAGATGTATATACAAGAGTACACAACTTCGGACGAGGCGAGGATGTCGGTTCGAAGCGACGAGGAGGTCTCATGTCCCTGCCTGCGACGATGGTCGGCTGCAGCCCCAAGAGCTATCTGACGGCCGACGCCGCCGACCGCTGGATCACCGCCCTCGCCGAGGGGCTGGCAGCGACCCCGGAGCGAGGGGAGGGCGTGTTCGTGTGCATGCCCGCAGCGCTCCTGACGCGCGCGGTCGAGGCGCTGTCGCCGCTCGGGGTCGTCGTCGGCACGCAGGACCTCTCGGCCTTTCCCCGGGGAGCGTTCACGGGAGAGGACAACGCCGAACTGCTCGCCGGACTCGGCGCGCGCCTGGCCATGATCGGTCACCCCGAGCGCGTGCGGTACTTCGCGGAGACGCCCGAGGTCTTCGGCGCCAAGGCGCGCGAGGCCGCGAGCGCGGGCATCGCCCCCGTGCTGATCGTCGGCGAACCCGAGCGCGGTGCCGATCCGGAGCGCATCATCCGCCCCCAGCTCGACGCGGCGTTCGGGGCGATCGCGAACGACGCTCCCGTCGTGGTCGCGTACGAGCCCACCTGGGCGATCGGCGCCGCCGAGCCCGCCCCTCCGGCTCACGTCGTCGGCGTCGTCGCGCGACTTCGCGAACTGCTGGCCGATCGCACGGGACCCGTACGGGTCGTCTACGGCGGCAGCGCCGGGCCCGGCACCTTCGCGGCGATCGCCGCCGCCGGTCGAGCGGCGGGTGTCTCCGACGGCATCCCCGACGGCGTCTTCCTCGGTCGCGCCGGAGTGGATGCCGCCGCCTTCCTCGCCACGATCGCCGAGGTGCGCGCGGGCTGAATGCGAACGGCGGCCCGGGTGCATCGCCCCCGGGCCGCCGTCGCCGAACTCCGGATCAGATGACGCCCCACGCGTCGATCGCCACCCGGAGCTCGTCATCGCCCGCCGCGGCCTCCCCGATCGGGATGCCGGCGACAGCGGCGTCGATGGCGCGGCGCATCGCGCGCACCCCGGCCGCGGCGCCGCCGGGGTGGCCCTGGATGGCACCGCCCGCACCGAGCACGATGTCGGTCCCGAGATCGGAGACGTACCGGCCCACGGTGCCGGGGTGCACGCCGCCGCCGATGATCGGCATGGTCGGTGCGATCCCCGGACGAGGAAGGAGCATCTGGTGCACGGTGCGCACGTAGGGGAGCGAGCGGATCGTGGCGCCCCCGTACGGTGTGCTCACGAGCGCGAGGTCCGCTCCGGCCAGGCGTGGGAGCAGGCCCATCGCCAGAGGCGCGCTCATGCCTGTCGAGGGCCCCTCGAAGTACGGGGCCGCCCCCGCGAAGTGGCCGAGAACCGGCACGTCGACCGCCTCGGCGAGTGCCTCCAGCGAGCCGTAGCCGACGGTGGCGTAGGTCGCCATGACCGCTCGGGCCCCGGCATCCACGGCGCGGCGGGCGGTCTCGATCATGCGGTCGGGACGATCGGTGACGTTGGGGATGTAGATCGTCTCGATCCCGGTCTCCTGCGCCGCGTCGCGTGCGGCCGCGGTGAACAGCCGCACCCGCTCCACGACGGGGGAGTATTCGGGGTCGGCGGTCAGCTCGTCGTCTTTGATGAGGTCGATGCCGCCCAGGGCGGTCTGGAAGAACACCTCACGGGCGACGCTCGGCGGCATGCCGGCGCAGGGCTTGATCATGTTCAGCAGAAGGGGGCGGTCCGCCACGCCCGTCAGGCGACGGAGCCCCCCGACACCGAGCGAGGGCCCGGCGAACCGCGCCGCGAACGCCGCGGGCAGTTCGAGATCGACGAGTTTCGCCTCGACGGAGGTCGAGGAGTCGTTGCCGAGAAGGGTCGTGAGCATCATCGGCAGCGAGGCGCCGAAGTTGATGGTGGGCACCGCGATCCGCAGCACGTAGCCGATGCGTTCCGGCTCGCCGACGCCGCGGGTATCCGAGGCGGGCAGGCTCGAGATGCCCACCACGCGCGCTTCGTGGCGCGCCCGCATGTCGTCGGTGATGCCGGGGACGGGAAGCCAGGTGCCGATGGTCTGTCCGACGGCGAAGCGGCTCGCGCGCGCGAGGGGGTCGGCGTCGGCGGGGAGTTCGAGCACGTAGGTCGCGACGAGGTGCTCGTCGCCGATGGTCTCGGGGAGCGCGAACTGGTCGAGGGGGGAGGGCATGGGCAGGGTCCTTCAGGGTCGGGAGCGTCGGAGGTCGTCGACGAGACGTTCGAGCACGGCGGCCGCCCCGTCGTCGGCGTGGTGATGCGTGTGGGTGCGAGCGAGGGCCTTCACCTCGTCGAGGGCGTTGCCCATGGCGACGGGGTGACCGATGCGGCTGAGCCAGGGGATGTCGTTGCCCCCGTCGCCGATGCCCAGGACGTGTTCGGGGGCGATCTCGTCGCCGAGGAGGTGCTGGAGCGCGGCCCACTTGTGCGCGTCCGGCCCGACGACCTCCCAGAACGTCGACATGGACCGCGCCGCGTCCGGAAGGGCGATGAGCACGAGGTCGGCGGCGGCATCCAGTTCCTCCGGGGTGCCGTGCAGCATCATCTTCAGGGTTGTGGAGGGCTCGATCGTCGTGGGGTCGCCGACGCGGATGCTGGCGGGATCCTCCCCGAGGGCGAGGAGCTCATCGCTCAGCGGCCCGAGGGCATCGACCTGGATCGTGTCGCGCCCCCACCAGGTGAGGGCGAGTCCTGTCGCGCGGTGCACCGCGACCATGGCATCCACGATCTCCGTCGTCATCGGGGCGACGCGGGTGTCGTGGTCGATCACGGGGTCGAAGGCGACCGAGCCGTTGGAGGCGGCCACGGGATTGCGGATGCCGAGCTCCCGGGCGAGCGCGAGGACACTGCGTCTCGAGCGTCCGGTGAGGAGGAAGACCGGGAGCCCCGCGTCCTGCACGGCGCCGATGGCGGCGGCGGTGCGGGCGCTGACGCGGTGATCGGCGCCCGCGATCGTGCCGTCGACGTCGAGGGCGACGGCACGGACGGCATGCAGGCTCCCGGTCTCGTTCGTCATGCGGTCAGCTCGCCACCGGGAAGAGGGCGGCCACACCCAGCACGAGCGTTGTCACGGGCCAGATCGCCGCGGCCGGCGGGTCGATGTGGGTGTCGCCGTGCGAGAGCCACAGGCGGGCGAAGACCTCGGCGATCCACGCTCCGAGGACTCCGGCCACGATGCCGATGAGCATCGCCGCCCAGGCCTGGCCTCCGACGATCGGGAGGAAGGTGACGGCGGCGACGCCGGCCGGCAGGGTGATGTGGTGCGTGACGGGGACCGGGATGCCGATCGTGAGGAAGATCAGCGAGAAGGCCGAGACGGCGAACATGAAGGTCGCGGCGCTGCCGGCGATCGAGGGGATGCCCTGGGCGATCGTGATGGCGACGAAGGCGCCGAGACCGCCGACGAAGATCCCGAGGACCGTGTTGGGGACGAAGCGCTCCTGGCCCTCGATCCAGCGCCCCTCGTCCGACGGTGAGTAGGCGGCCCAGCCGCTGGCGCCGGACGAGTTGCGCGCGAAGACGCCCTTCCGCCCGAAGACGATCCGGGCGACCAGAGCGGACACCAGGACGGTCACGGCGACCGAGTCGGTGTGCGTCCCGAACCACGGGATCACCGCGACCACCTTCTGCAGGAGGGAGCCGAAGACGCCGAAGAGCGCGCCGACGAGGAGCACGTCGGGCTGGGCGAACTTCGCCAGCGGGGTGACGATGTCCTTCCCCTGCAGGTCGTGCTTGCGGGCGGCGTACGCGGCGGCGGCGACGCCGCCGGCGAAGGAGATGTGCGGTCCGAAAGCCGGGCCGAACGCGACCGATCCGAGGATCGGGGAGGAGGGGTCGGCGATCAGGCTCACAAGCCCGACGAGCACCATGACCCCGGTGAAGATGAATGCCTGGAGGGCGCCGATGGCGGCCCCGAAGAAGCCGCCGGCAGCGGCGGCGAGGATCGAAAAGAGATCGATGTCCATGAGTGTGTCCTTGGCTTCACGTCGTTGTGTGCGCGGATGGGGATAATCTTCGGTCGGGCGCTACCGACCGGATCACAGAGTAGAGACCTGTGACTTACAGGGCAATACTTGACTATACAAGTCATGCCCGAATAGCCTCAGCGTGCCGCCGGACGCCCGTGCCCGACGACGTAATCGCCTCCAACACGATGAAGTGGGAGTACCCATGGCCAAATACCTCCTGGGGATCGACGAAGGAACCACGAGCGCTCGTGCTTTCGTCATCGACGAGGACACCACCGTCGTCGGCTTCGGTCAGGCCGAGCTGACGCAGATCTACCCTCGACCGGGCTGGATCGAGCACGACCCGATGCAGATCCTCAACACCCAGCTCGAAGTCATCCGCGCCGCGCTCCGCGACGCGGGCATCACGCCCGACCAGCTCTCCGGTGTCGGCCTGACCAATCAGCGCGAGACCGGCATCGTGTGGGACAAGGAGACCGGCCGCCCCATCTACAACGCGATCGTGTGGGCGTCCCGCCACTCCGTCGACATCGTTCAAGGATGGGTGGATGCCGGGATCGGAGACCTCATCCAGGAGCGCACCGGCCTCATCCCCGACGCGTACTACACGGCATCCAAGATCCGCTGGATCCTCGACCAGGTTCCCGGGGCGCAGGGGCGCGCGGAGCGCGGCGAACTGCTGGCCGGCACCGTCGACACCTGGCTCATCTGGAACCTGACGGGCCGCAAGTCGTTCCTCACCGACTACTCCAACGCCTCCCGCACGATGATGATGAACCTCGAGACGCTGCAGTGGGACGAGGAGCTGCTCGGGCACTACAACATCCCCGTCGGGATGCTCGCCGAGATCGTGCCCTCCGACTCGAACTTCGGCACGATCGAGGCGACGTTCGGTGCACCGATCGTCATCGGCTCCGACCTCGGCGACCAGCAGGCGGGTCTGTTCGGTCAGGCGGCCTTCACGCCCGGTCAGGTCAAGATGACCTACGGCACCGCCGGCGTGCTCAACATCAACTGCGGCAGCACGCCGCGGCGCATCGAGGGACTCACCCCGAGCCTCGCCTGGGGCGTCCAAGGACAGACCGCCTACGAGGTCGAGGGCGTCCTGTTCGCCATGGGCAAGACGATGCAGTGGCTGCGCGACGACCTCCAGCTCATCCACGCCGCGCCCGACAGCGAGTGGTACGCCGGACAGGTGCCCGACACGCAGGGCGTCTACCTCGTGCCGGCGTTCACCGGCCTCGCGGCCCCGACGTGGGACCCGTATGCGCGCGCCGCGCTCATCGGGATGAGCAACTCCACCAACCGCCTGCACATCATCCGCGCCGCGGTGGAATCGATGGTTTTCCAGACGCGCGACGTCGTGGACGCCGCCCTCGCCGGCTCCGACCTCACCATCCCGGAGCTCCGCGTCGACGGCGGCGCGGTGAAGAACAACCTGTTGTGTCAGCTGCAGGCCGACATGCTCGGGGTCCCCGTCATCCGGCCCCGCAACGCCGAGGCCACGATCTTCGGCGCGATGCTTCTGGCCGGTCTCACGACCGGTGTCTACGCGAGCCTCGAAGAACTCGAGTCCAAGTGGGTCGTCGACCGGGTCTTCGAGCCGCAGATGAGCCGCGACGAGGCCGACGCGCGCTACGCGGGCTGGACCGCCGCGCGCGAACTGACCAAGGGCTGGACGCACAAGGTCCAGGTGGCCTGAGCCCTCCCTCCTCCGCGGGGCACCGGTGCGCACGTCCGCACCGGTGCTCCGCCCTGCCCGCGCGCCTGCGCGCGCCACCACGACCACCAGACCGAAGGGGCTACCGTGACCCAGTACATCCTCGGAATCGACGAGGGCACCACGAGCGCGCGGGCGTTCGTGATCGACCAGGACACCCGGGTGCTCGGCGTCGGCCAGGCCGAGCTGACGCAGATCTCCCCGCGTCCCGGCTGGCTCGAGCACGATCCGATGCAGATCCTGCACACCCAGCTCGACGTGATGCGCGAAGCGCTCCGCCAGGCGGGGCTCACCCCCGACCAGCTCACCGCCGTGGGCCTGACGAATCAGCGGGAATCCGCTCTCGTCTGGGAGAAGGACACCGGCCGTCCGATCTTCAACCTCATCGTGTGGGCCTCCCGCCACTCCGACGACATCGTGCGCGGGTGGGTCGAGTCCGGATTCGGCGAGCTCATCCAGGAGCGCACCGGACTCGTCCCCGACGCGTTCTACGCCGCCTCCAAGATCCGATGGATCCTCGATCACGTCCCCGGCGCCCAGGAGCGGGCCGAACGGGGCGAGCTGCTGGCCGGCACCGTCGACACCTGGCTCATCTGGAACCTCACCGGGCGCGAGTCGTTCGTGACCGAGCCCTCCAACGCGTCGCAGACGATGATGATGAACCTCGACACGTGCGACTGGGACGACGACCTCCTCCGCGAGATGCGCATCCCCCGGCACATGCTCGCCCGGATCCTCCCGTCCGATGCCCACTTCGGCACCATCGAGGCCACCTTCGGAGCCCCCGTGCCGATTGCGGCGAACCTGGGCGACCAGCAGGCGGGTCTGTTCGGGCAGGCGGCCCACGCCCCCGGCCAGGTCAAGATGACGTACGGCACCGCCGGCGTCCTCAACATCAACAACGGAGCCACGCCGTTCCGTCCGCAGGGTCTGACTCCCAGCGCCGCGTGGAACATCCGCGGGGAGGTGGCCTACGAGACCGAGGGCGTCGTGTACGCGATGGGCAAGACGATGCAGTGGCTGCGCGACGACCTGCAGCTCATCCATGCCGCGCCCGACAGCGAGTGGTACGCCGGACAGGTCGCCAGTACCGAGGGCGTGTACCTCGTCCCCGCCTTCACCGGCCTCGCGGCCCCGACCTGGGATCCGACCGCCCGCGCCGTCCTGGTCGGCATGTCCAACGCGACCAACCGCCTGCACGTGATCCGTGCCGCCGTCGAGTCGATGGTCTACCAGACGCGGGATCTGGTGGATGCCGCGGTCCAGGGCTCTCAGTTCGAGATCCCCGAGCTGCGGGTCGACGGCGGCGCGGTGAAGAACGACCTGCTCTGCCAGTTGCAGGCCGACGTTCTGGGCATCCCGGTGATCCGGCCGCAGAACGCGGAGGCGACGATCTTCGGGGCGATGCTGCTCGCCGGGCTCTCGAGCGGCGTGTACGCCGGTCTCGAGGAGGTTCGCGCGACCTACGTGGTCGATCGGGTCTTCGAACCGCGGATCGACCGCTCGCGCGCCGACGAACTGTACGCCGGGTGGACCGCGGCGCGCGAGAGCACCCGCGGCTGGACGACGGCTGTCGCATGAGCGCCGTCGCCACCGGTCTCGTGCCGGACTTCGACTCGTACGTCTTCGACCTCGACGGCACGATCTACCTCGGCGAGGCTCTTCTGCCCGGCGCCGCCCGTCTCATCGAGGGGCTCCGGGAGCGCGGTAAGCGCGTGATCTTCTGCAGCAACAACCCGACGAAGCGGCCCGAGGACTACGCGCACAAGCTGACGCGGCTGGGCCTGCCGACGCCCGTGAGCGAGGTGTACACGAGCCTCGCCGCGACCGTGTCGTGGATCCGTCGGGAGATGCCGGATGCCGCGGTGTTCCCGATCGGCGAGACCCCTCTCGTCGAAGCGCTTGCCGCCGCCGGAATCGCGGTGTCCGACGACCCCGCCCGGATCGATCTGGTGGTGTCGTCGTACGACCGCACGTTCGACTACCGCAAACTCCAGATCGCGTTCGACGCGCTGTGGTTCCACCGGCGCGCACGACTGGTGACGACGAACCCGGACCGGTTCTGCCCGTTCCCCGGAGGCCACGGAGAACCGGATGCCGCCTGCATCACCGCGGCGATCACGGCGGGCACCCAGGTCGAGTGCGAGGCCGTGTTCGGCAAACCTTCGGCGGATCTGCTGAGGATCATCGCGGCGGAGACGGGACTGGACCCGGCGACGTCGGTCATGGTGGGCGATCGCCTCACCACCGATGTGATGTTCGCGAAGAACACCGGCATGACCGCTGCCCTGGTGCTGACCGGGGAGACCGACCGGACCATGCTCGACGCCGCCCCCTCCGCGCAGCGTCCCGACCTGGTCCTCGCGCGGATCGACGATCTGCTCGTGGACACTTTCACCCCGAGGAGCGCGTCATGACCATCGTTTCCGTCCCGGCCCTCGCGGCGGCATCGTCCGGGGGCGCGCTGCGTCTCATCTCTGAACCCGGTGCCCTGGGCCGACTCTCGGCGCTGGTCGAGGAACTCGCTGCGACCGGGGAGATCGTCGTCCTCGCGGATGCCGTGCCCAAGCGGATCGACGGGGCCGACCTGGCCGCGACGGTCATGGCGGCGATGCCGGCGGATCGAGAGAGCCGCGCGGCGGAGGTGCCGGCGGGGGTGCACGGCGTGGTCCTCGACGAGGCGACGGTGGCCGCGGCCACCGCCGCGGCGGAGGGGGCGGCGATCGTGGTCACCGTGGGGTCCGGCACGGTGAGCGACCTCGGGAAGGTCGTCGCCGCCGATCTCTCGGTGCCGCTCGTGTCGGTGCAGACCGCGGCGAGCGTGAACGGCTATGCCGACCCGCTCTCGGTGCTGGTCCGGGGCGGGGCCAAGCGCACGATGCCCAGCCGGTGGCCCGACGCGCTCGTCATCGACCACGACGTCCTCGCGCAGGCGCCGACGGCGCTGACGCGTGCCGGTGTCGGCGACGCCGTGGCGATCTGGTCGTCGCCCGCGGACTGGTACCTCGCGTGTGCGCTCGGGATGGACTCCGCCGTCTACGACGGGCGCTTCGTGGATCCGGTTCGCGATCTGGCGCCGCGTCTGGCCGACACCTCGGTCCCCGATCACGAGCGTCTGAGCCTTCTGATCGACGTGCTGACGGTCGGGGGCCTGGTCATCGGGGATGCCGGGACCACGGCACCGCTGTCGGGCGTCGAGCACCTGGTCAGCCATGTGCTGGACATGTCGGCCATGGCCGCGGGGCTCGGGCACGACCTCCACGGCGCTCAGGTCGGCGTGGCGAGCGTGCTCGCAGCGGCGCTGTGGGACGTCGCCCTCGAGGAGGAGCGGGTGTTCGATCTCGGTCCCGACGACCTCGTGGTGCCGCCGGATCTGCATGACCGCGTGCGGGCGGTGTGGCACCCGATCGATCCTTCCGGGGCTCTGGGAGAGGAGTGCGGCCGGGCCGTCGAGGCGAAGATGCGGCGCTGGCGGGAGGCGGCGCCGGAGGTCTCGGCGTTCTTCGGCCGCCGTGCGGAACACGTGACGACGCTCCGCGCCCTCGCCGCAGACCCCGCCCTGCCGGTGGCCGCTCTGCGCGCCTGGGGGGCGCCGACGACGTTCGCCGACCTGACGCCGCCGGTGTCGGCGGAGCGTGCGCGGTGGGCGCTGTCCGCGCTGCCCTTCATGCGCGACCGTCTGTCGCTCGCGGACCTGCTGGTGCTGGCGGGGCGATGGGATGACGACCTCTTCGATCGCGTCTTCGCGCGGGCCGCTGAGGCCGGCGGAGGGATCGGAGCGGTTTAGTTGTATAGGGTTGGCTATACTTGTACTATGACTATGATCGCAGCAGAGCCGCTTCGATCCCGAGGAGGAGATCCCCAATGACTTTCGCCAGTACGAAGCAGCTCGCGCGCGAAGCCCGCGCCGGCGGCTACGCCGTCCCCGCCGTCAACATCGTCGACGGCATCTCGATCGCGTCCGTCGTGCGCGCCGCCGACCGGGCCGGGTCGCCGATCATCCTGCAGACCTCGGTCAAGACCGTGAAGTACTTCGGGGCCGACGTGCTCGCATCGCTGGCGCGGGCGGCGGCCGAGGCCGCGCGCGTGCCCGTCGCGCTGCACCTCGATCACTGCCCCGACCGGGCGGTCATCACCGAGACGATCGCTCACGGCTGGTCGTCGGTGCTCTTCGACGCCTCGGACCGCTCCTTCGGGGATGCCCGTCGCGAAACCGCCGAGGTGACCGCCGAGGCCCGTGCCGCGGGCGTCGACGTCGAGAGCGAGATCGAGAACATCGTCGGCGTCGAGGACGGCGTCGGCTCCGACGACCCGAACGTGCACTTCTACCCGGATGAGCAGCTCGTCGCCGTCGCCGAAGAGACCGGCACCGACCTGATCGCCCCCGCGCTCGGCACCGCCCACGGCCTGTACAAGGCCTCGCCCGTGCTGCTGTTCGACCGTGTCTCGGCGCTGACCGCGCTCACGGACATCCCGATCGTGCTGCACGGCGGCACGGGCCTGTCGGGTGAGGAGTTCGCCCGCTTCATCGACGCCGGGGTGTCGAAGATCAACATCTCGACCGCTCTCAAGCTCGCGTACATGCACTCCGCGCGCGACCACCTCGGTGAGGCGCAGCGCACGGGTAAGTGGGAGCCGGTGAAGCTCTTCGACCAGATCGGCGAGGCCGTCGAGTCGGTCGTCACCGAGCACATCGCCCTCTTCCGCTCCGGTTCGCGCGCGGCGGTGACCGCGTGACCGGCCGTGCGCTCATCCTCGATTGCGACGGCGTGCTCGCCGACACCGAGCTCGACGGGCATCTCGTGGCGTTCAACCGCACGTTCGAGGAGCTCGGGTTCCCGTTCCGTTGGAGCGCCGAGGAGTACGGACCGCTCCTGCGCATCGGCGGCGGCAAGGAGCGCCTGCGCGCGTACCTCGCGCAGCATCCCGAGATCGACCTCGGCTCCGCCGACGAGGTCGACGCGTTGATCCTCCGCGCGCACGCGCGCAAGTCGGAGATCTACGTCGAGCTCGTCGACGCGGGCGCCCTCCCCGGACGCCCCGGCATCGCACGCATCGTCGGCGAGGCTCTGGATGCAGGGTGGCAGGTCGCGTGCGCATCGACCTCGGCGGAGAAGAGCGTCGAGGCGGTGCTGGCGTCCGTGGTCGGACCCGCTCAGCGCGCGCGGATGTCCGGCGTCTTCGCCGGCGATGTCGTCGCGGCAAAGAAGCCCGCCCCCGACATCTACCTGCTCGCCGCGGAGGCGCTGGGGCGGACGGCCGACGAGATCGTCGTCATCGAGGACTCGCAGTCCGGGGCGGCGGCGGCCGCCGCCGCCGGCATGTCGCACGTCGTGACGGTGAGCCACTTCACCGGGGACGACGAGTTCCCGGCGGCCGCGGTCGTGGTCGACGTCGTGGGCGACGCCCGCACCCCCGCGACCCTCCGCGCGGGGCTCGATGTCCGCGACGAGCGCGGCGTCATCGGTGTCGACGGCCTCGAGAAGGTGCTCGCCGCTCACGTGTGACCGCGACGACGAAGGGCCCCGCCGGGATGAACTGGTCCCCGGTAGTTGGACTGGCTAAGTGAGATCGTAGGGCTAAGCGCGAAGGGCCTGTGTCCGGTATTGAACCGGGCTCAGGCCCTTCAGTGTTGAGTGGGGTCGTTCGGTGTTGAACCAGGCGATGTAGGTGTCGATCGCGGTGGTGAGGGCCTCGATGGTGAGGAACGTGGTGT
>Ga0302349_1000985_pt1 | contig 26000 bp, 30 predicted proteins | sample PhyAR1_FD_202176 | JGI IMG/M metagenome (GOLD analysis project Ga0302349, IMG submission 202176) | Leaf surface microbial communities from alfalfa plants in UC Gill Tract Community Farm, Albany, California, United States - DLSL A.R1... | ecosystem: Host-associated > Plants > Phyllosphere >...
CGTTACAGGCATCGCCGCCGGAGCGCTTCTGACCGCCAACGGTCAGGTTGATAAACGGCTGATAACCGGCGAAATATTTCGCTCCCAGCTCGCTCGACATCCACATCAGCTCGGCGCACTTGATGATAAACGCCTGCATCATCTCCAGCGCGCTATCGTGAGTCAGACGGCCTTCACGGATATCGGCTTCGAACATCGGGTAGCAATACTGGTCGACGCGACCCAGCGACAGCCCGGTCTGGTTCTCTTCAATTTCAAACAGCGATTCCACGGTCCAGATACTTTGCAGCGCTTCCTGCAAGGTTTTCGGCGGGTTCGCCGGAACGTTCTGGTTCACTTCGGCGATGGTCAGCAGCTCGGCGCGACGCTGGGCGTTCTGCTCAAGGGCTGCCAGTTCACGGGCGCGCGCGGCGATGCGGTGCGAGTAGTTAATGACCCCTTCGCAGGTTTCAATCGCCGCCTTGTAGTAGTAGATACGGTCGATATCTTCCGGTTTTTCCATGCTCAGGCTGGCGAGATGCGCCTCGGCGTCGGCCTTAATGCCGTTCATCCCTTTGGTGAACAGCAGCACGTCGTAGCCCGGGCAGGTGTCGCCGCCGCCGTTGATCTGGTGATAGGAGAGGTCGCTGACGAAGGTCTCGCCGCTAAATGCCCACACGCCCGCTTCGCGGTACTGGGCTTCACAGATCTCATCCAGCGAACGGCCTTCCCAGAACGGCACGATCTCTTCGCGGATGGTTTTCTTATCTTCTTCGCTGATCTCAAACGGATCCTGTGGACGGGTGCTCATGGTGTCCAGTTCGTCGCGGACCCAGCGCCAGGCGATATCCGGCGAGAATGCGCCCGCACGCGGCTTGCCGCACGGATGACCGACGATCAGCTCGTCGTCCTGAATCAGAATCGGCGCGGTTTCGCAGGCGTGGCGGAAGGCTTTGGCGCGCAGCAGAATGGTCGGCATCCCCGGATTGGCTTTCACCACTTCGGTAAATGCCAGCGCGCGGTAGATAGAGACGCTCGGGCGCACGGTCAGGTAGTGGTTGCGCAGGCGCTGCATGCGTGGGGTTAAGCCTTCAGCCGTTGGCATTTCGCTGGTGGCGGCAAACGGCGTGCTCGAGATTTTCTGCGCGCCGCTGAACAGCCGTACCGGCAGATGCAGGGCGCTGAGGTTTTGCTGCGCGCTAAGGAACATGTCGGAGAGGTCGTTAATGCGCGCATTTTCAAGGCTTGCGCCGTGCAGCATGGCGTCAAACATCGGATAGCCGTCGATAGCGCAGGCGGCGCGCACTTCGCTTAGCTCCGCCAGTTTGAACCACAGCGATTCGACGATTTCATACGCCTGCTGCTGCGACAATGCGCCGCTGTTGATATCGTGCTGATAGTAAGGCAGCAGGGCTTTGTCCGCCCCTTCCGGGTTGACGGCGTAGCTGCCGTTGTCCAACTGGAGCGCCAGCTGGAACAGGTAGAACGCCTGGCAGGCTTCTTTAAAGCTGCGCGCCGGATGCGCCGGAACGTGGTGCAGAATGGCGGCGCTGTCCAGCAGTTCCGCTTTGCGGTAAGCGTTGGTTTCAGCAGCGGCCAGGGTTTCCGCGCTGTTAGCCAGATTTTGCGCCAGCGCCATCAGGGCATCGCAGGCGTAGATGGCCGCGCGGCAGCCGTTGACTTCGTCCATACCGCTGCGGCTGACGGCGCTGCCCAGCGCGCGGGTTTTCTCTTCCAGCTGATGTTTAATCGCCAATACGCCTTTTTCGACCACCAGCTTGTAATCCGGCGAGTCGAGGTCGCTGTTCAGGTTGAGAAACTGGAACGCGGAAGGGCGACGGGCGGCGCTTTCGTCGTGGAAAATTGCGCCGTGCGGCTTGCGGGTCTGGTTGCCGACAATCAGCTCGTCGGCGCTGATGTTGAGCGGCAGCTGGCGCATCAGTTCATAGAAGCGGCGCGCCGGTTTGACGGCGGCAGGAACCCCCGCGATATCGCTATCAAGGGCGTTCAGCGTGGTGGCATGTTCGGTGCACAGAGTGCTTTTTTGTGAGAGTAAACGTTCTGCCAACACTTTGACGCGCGGCGTTAAGCTGTAGTGTGCCATGTAGTATTCTCCAGATGTTCTTTTTCCGCGGTTGATGACAACCCGGCTGTGGATACAGTGTCCGTATTCCTGCCGGGTGGCGGCTAACGCCTTACCCGGCCTACGAATAGCCTGATGAACAATCGGTTATCTGTTACCGGTCCATGCCCGGCGATAGAGTTCGGTGAGTGCTTGAGCGTCCGGCGTGCGTGGGTTTGTCGGCGTACAGCTGTCGCGCAGCGCCTGGCTCACCATGTCTGCCAATCGGTCGTCAAAATCGGCGGTTTCAACGTCGGTGTCTTTTATTCCCGCAGGCATCTGCATTTCATCTTTTAAGGCCGCAATGGCGACCAGCAGACTGGCGACACCTTCCCGCGGGGTCTGTGCCGGTAAGTCCAGCAGATGGGCCAATCGGGCGTATTTGCGGGCGGCATCGGTATCGCACTGGCCGTGGAAATCCGCATTCCATGCCACCACTTCCGCCATCAACAACGCGTTAGCGCGACCGTGCGGGACGCGGAACACGCCGCCGAGTGCGTGCGCCAGACTGTGGGTAATACCCAGCGAGGCGTTGGTGAAGGCCATGCCCGCCATGCAGGAGGCGTTGTGCATTTTTTCGCGCGCCACGAGATCCTTACCGTCGCGCCAGCAGGTCGGCAGATAGCGAAATACCTGCTGTACGACCTTCTCCGCGAGCGCATCGGAAAAGTCACTGGCCGCCCGGGAAACATAGGCTTCCAGCGCGTGACACAGCACGTCCATTCCGGTATCGGCGGTGATAGCCGGTGGCACCGAGGCCACAAGCGTTGGATCTAGAATGGCGATATCCGGCAGCAGCGATGGGTCAACCAGCACCAGTTTTTCAGAGTGGGCTTTCACCACGGAAAAGCTGGTCACTTCCGAACCGGTGCCGCTGGTGGTGGGAATAGCCACAAAGCAGGGCGGCTTGCGGCTATCGTTCGGACGGGTTTGCGCCAGGGCGAAAATAACCGCTTTGGCGGCATCAATCACCGAACCGCCGCCGAGTGCTATCACCAGATCCGGGTAGCTGTTATCCATCCGCTTCATACCGCGCACCACGGTGGCGATATCCGGGTCAGCGACCACATCGTCCCAGACCTGGAAAGTGATACCGCGCTGGCGCAGGATCTGCGTAACGCGGGCGGCGAGGCCAAACTTGACCATCGCCTGGTCGGTCACCAGCAGTACGTTGTGGGCGGGGACTTCGGCAAGCGTCGACAGGGCGTCCTGTCCAAAGCGGATCCGCGGTTTCAGTAAAAATTCACTCATTGGGTTATTCACTCCTAAGCGTCCCGAAACACGTTCTCGACAATGGCAACCACCGACATCGCCTTATAACGATCTTTGTTGAGCGCCAGATACTCTTCCGCCAGCACGATGTCATGCATGCCTGCGCCCACGCTATCGACGGCGACCCAGGTCTGGTTTGGCATCGGCTGCTGCGAGTCATCTAATTTGCTGATAAGCAGCAGGTTGCTTCCGCGTAGCTCATCGCACTTTTGCGTGGAGACGACATGTCCGACTACCTTTGCGAGAATCATTGTTTTATCGCCTTATATCAGTGTGTTACTTACCAAGGCGTTCCAGCACCTGGCGGATGACGCGCTCCACGTTCTGCTCGCTGATTTCATCCTCAACGCTTGCGCTCGCCGCAAAGCGGTCATCGCCATGCGTTGCAGGGGCCGCAGAGGTGAAACGGGCATCATCAAGGATGCTGCGATGCGCAGAGGCGGCAGGCGTGGTGATGCATGGCTGAGGCTCCGCGCGGCTGCCCGGTGCTCGCAGTTCGTCAATAGAGCGCACGCCGTAGCCCACTCTGCGGATGTTGATCAGGTTCATCGGCCCGACGTTATCTGAGCTGGAACCGCCGCCTACCGCGCCGCAACCGAGCGTCAGGGCAGGGGTGATATTGGTGGTGGCACCAATGCCGCCGAGCGCCGCTGGCGTATTGATGAGAATGCGGTTAACCGGTTTTTCCAGGCAGAACTGGCGGATAACGTCCTGGTTGCGGGTGTGGATCACAAGCGTATGGCCAAGACCTTCGTTGGTCAGAAGCTCCATCACGCGGTGGCAGGCGGCTTTCCAGTTCTCTTCCACGTACAGACCGAGTACCGGGCACAGCTTCTCGCGGGAGTAGGGGTTGGAATGCGCCACGGTGGTCTGTTCGGCAATCAGCACGCGGGTGCTGGCGGGAACGCAGAAACCGGCCATCTGGCTCAGATACAGCGCGGTTTTGCCGACCGTTTTCGGGTTGATCGCGCCGTTAGGCCGCAGCAGCAGGGCCGCCATTTTCGCCGCTTCGCTTTCGTTCATAAAGTACGCGCCCTGAGCTTCCAGTTCGCGATGGACTTCATCGTAAATGCAGCGTTCGACGATGATCGACTGCTCGGAGGCGCAGATCACGCCGTTATCGAAGGTTTTGCTGGTAATGATATCTTTCACCGCGTGGTGAATATCGGCGCTACGTTCGATAAACGCCGGGCCGTTGCCCGGGCCACCGCTGATGGTTGGCGTGCCGGACGCGTAGGCCGCGCGTACCATGCCTTCACCGCCGGTCGCCAGAATCAGCGACACGTCTTTGCTGTGCATCAGTTCTGAGGTGGCTTCAAGCGTCAGTTCGGTTATACCATCGACAATCCCTGCCGGGGCGCCCGCCGCTTCGGCGGCACGTTTGACAATCTCAATCGCTTTCCAGCTACACTGACGCGCGCCAGGATGCGGCGAAAAGATAATGGCGTTACCGGCTTTTAGCGCAATCAGCGTTTTGTAGATAACGGTTGAGGTCGGGTTGGTTGACGGCACCAGCGCACAGATCACGCCCAGCGGTACGCCCACGTCCATCACTTTTTTCTCTTGATCGTCATGAATGATGCCGACGGTCTTCATATCTTTGATGGCGTCGTAAACGCGCAGCGAGGCAAAACGGTTCTTCAGGACTTTATCCTGCCAGTTGCCAAAGCCGGTTTCTTCTGCGGCCATTTTCGCCAGCGATTCGGCGTGGTGCGCCGCTTCCTGGGCCACGTTCTTCACGATGGCGTCGATTTGCTGTTGTGAGAAGGTGGCGAAAATTGCCTGCGCCTTTTTGGCGTTGCGCACCCGTTCTCTCGCGTTCTGGCGGGAGAGCAAATCGGTATCCAGTTCAATCATGAGTCTATCCTTCATCAGACTAAAAGAGTGCAGACGGGGCGTACCCGGTCAGTCATGCTTTGTGCTGCGACGCGATTTTTTCGATGTCATTGTGCGGGCGCGCAATCACGCGAGAGGTCACCACTTCACCGATGCGTTTTGCCGCTTCGACGCCGGAGTCCACCGCCGCATTCACCGCGCCGACATCGCCTTTCACCATGGCGGTAACGAGACCGGAACCGACGTTTTCATAGCCAATCAGCTCGACGTTGGCGGCTTTACACATTGCATCTGCCGCTTCGATACAGGCCACCAGACCTTTGGTTTCAATCAGACCAAGCGCTTCTTTCATCATGTTCTCTCCGTTTACTCGATAATTTTGTAGTGCGAGATAATCTTGCTGATGTCGTTGTGCGGACGCGCAATCACCAGCGACGTCACCACTTCACCAATGCGCTGTGCGGATTCCACGCCGGAATCGACCGCTGCTTTCACCGCGCCGACATCGCCTTTCACCATGGCGGTAACGAGACCAGAACCGACGTTTTCATAGCCAATGAGCTCGACGTTGGCGGCTTTACACATTGCATCTGCCGCTTCGATACAAGCCACCAGACCTTTGGTTTCAATCAGACCTAATGCATCACCCATTTGCGTTCTCCTGGCGGTTACGCCTTGTGTTTAATGACAATTTTGTTGATGTCGTTATGCGGACGCGCAATCACCAGCGACGTCACCACTTCCCCGATGCGTTGTGCAGATTCCACGCCGGAATCGACCGCCGCTTTCACCGCGCCAACGTCGCCTTTCACCATCACGGTGACGAGGCCAGAGCCGATGTTCTCGTAGCTAATCAGCTCGACGTTGGCGGATTTGCACATCGCATCCGCAGCTTCAATACAGGCCACCAGACCTTTGGTTTCGATAAGCCCTAATGCATCACCCATGGTTTATTCCTCTGGACAGGTTGTGTGATTTCAGGAAAACCGTCCGTGTCACGGCGTTAACCCACGGCAGCGGCGTTCGAAGGTCACTATAGGGCGTGGCAAATTGAGTGGAATTTAAATCCGCGGGTAATAAATAATTAGATTTTTATACTAGTAATTAGCCTTATTTAGCCTTCTATTTATCTCTTTATGCTGAAGAGGCACATCAGATTTCAGGAACAATAAGGCGATTTCTTTGGCACTTAACGAGCCACCAGAAAATGTTGCTAAATTGCTAAATAATTAAAAAATGCGGGTAACAGAGGGCGGCGCTAACTGTGGGCGGGCGCATGTTTTGCCGTGAAGGCTAAATACAAAAAATGCGGTTTTTTCGACGTAATGGTTGTCAGTTAAGCGTGGGATGAAGTTCACCTGGTAATACCTTGCATCCTCCGGCTTGCCGATTTCAGAACGATTGGTTTTAGCTTTTAACTTAAAGACCGCACGGATTCAGGTGGCGTCTAAATCGCCGAAGCGTTCCCTGTAGGCCGGGGCAGCCCACAGGGATGTGGGCTGAGGGTGCGGTTTACAGGGATGTAAACTCGCGCCCGACCCGAAGCCGGAAGGGAAAAGCTGAGGGAACCGCGCAGCGGCGATTTTGCCGCCAGAGCCCGGGGGTGCAGGGGGCGGCGGCGATTGGCCGCCCCTTGCGCGCTCCCAGCACTCGCGCATTTTATATGGCTAAATCTTCAAAAGGAGCGCAACAGTGAGATGAACCTAAAGATCCAGCCCCCTAACTGACAAGCATGAGATTTGCACCGGCAAGTAGTCACATCAGGATACGTCGCAGATCAGTCCAGCTTACTACCGGATTTCAGCGTACAAATCCACAACGGTGAATTAATCGAACTAAGTAAAATCGCTTTGTCATTAAGCTTCTGCGCGTTTAAAAACAGCCCATCGTGGCTATCAGACATCTCGCGCATAAAGTAGTCAAAAATCACGTCGGGCGATTCATCAATAGACGAGGCGCTGGACTCCCATTTATTGATCCGGTAATGGCGCTCAGTAGCGGAAATCCGTTTGCTGCTGTAGGTGAATTTGACATAGCGCTGAAGATACAACCACCCGGCGGCGGAATCGGTATAACCTTCAACCACCATCGACCCCTTACCCTGAGCGCCAAAGTTAAAGTGAATGCTGCCGTTAACGTTCTCCTTATCCATGTTTTCAAAACGCATGATGCCTTTGGTGGAGCAGCTCATGGCACCGTCATTGACCGCCGGCAAAAGGTGCCAAGCGCAGAAGCCGACGGCGGCGATAAACACCAAAACGCAAAGGGCAAAGAACGGACGCGGTGCGAGTCTCATTACGGCTTCCAGGAGTAGTAAAAGTAGTTATCGCAGTAGCTAAACGGATTGTCTTCATGCATCGCGCAGTGTGCGAGAAACACGCGGCCCAGCCCGTTAGTCTCGAGCCTGTCACCATAGAAGAACAGGAAACGTTCCCCGGGTTTACAGGCAACGTTTAGGCGCTGGCGTACCTCGTCGAAATTTTTTCCGTAAGCATCGGCACTGACGGAACGCAGCATTTCGTCGCTCGCCAGCAGTTCACACTGGCTGTGGCTGATAAGGGTCAGGGCGATAGGACGTGATTCACCAATCCCCACCCAGCTAAAAATAACCAGCAGCAGCGAGATGGTGAGCAGGCAGGCGCCAGCCATATACCAGCACGTACCGCGCGCATGACCTGTGCGCGGGAGCGGTTTTTGCTCTGCAACCGGCAACGGTTCCGCAATGATTTCCACATCCGCTGGGGCAGGCGATTCAGGCAGCGGCGGCGCTAACTCATCAAGCGCTTCAATACTGACATCCGGGTTGAGCTGCAAATAGCCGCGTGACACGGTGACGATAATATTGTCGATACCATAGTGGCGGAAGGTCTTACGCAGCATGCTCAGATACTGATTGAGATTGCTGTTAGATGACGTTAATCCATTGTCATCCCACACTTTTTTTAACACTTCTTCCCGGCTTATGATGCCCGTATTGCGCAGGAAAAAGTACAGCAGGGCGCTGGCGGTGATCGACAGCTGGCTGTCCGGTTCGTTGCTATCCGGCAGCGTCAGCGTGCCATCGGAGGCGTCATAAATAAAACGGGCATTGATGTTGTAGCGCATCGCGGCCTCAGCCTGTGTGCTTCACGCGGGAAGCGTCATCTTATTAAGGGAGGCGACCAGTGCCCGTCGATGCTCGGCGCTCATCGTTATCCCTTCCGTCAACTCAGAGAGCCAGATACCGTCTGCGGCATAGCGCACAAGCGTCCCGGTGGGGCCGTTGTCTAACGCATCGCCCTGGGCAAGATGGCCCAGCATCCAGTCGCGCCAGCATTGGCGAAGCACCGGTTCATCGGGCATTGCAAGCGACAGCACCATCAGCTGGCGGCTTTCATGCGTATCCGTCAGGTCGGCAAGATAGTTCAGATAGGCGCGGGTAAATCGACCGTAACTGACGCCGTCATCGCGCATTAGCGCGGTGATAGCTTCTTCCATAATCGCCAGCAGCCGGGCAAACAGCGCGAAAATAAGCGCCTGTTTATTGGGAAAGTGGTGTATCAATCCGCCTTTACTCACTCCCGCCTCACGGGCGACGGCGTTAAGCGACAGGGCGGCGATACCATCCCGACCGGCAATCATTGCGGCCGATTCCAGCAGCTGCTGATGCAACCGAACCGGATCTTTTTTGCGGTGTTGGGCTTCCATGTTCATGGCGGGATCATACCGACCAGACGGTATGTTTATTTTTGATAGCGATCAAAAGCGACGAGATGTCCGTAAAGTGATTGTGGGTAATGCGCGCGGGGTCACAATTCGTCGTATGGCCAGGAAAGCGCGACGGCATGTGGCTGATACTTCGTACAATCCGGTCGACACCGTTTGCGGTGAATAAAGACATGATTGTGCATAAAAGCATTCGACTTTACGCCCGGTCATGTCATGGTAGAGCGTGGACGGTCCCGAGTAAAATGAGAAGGTTATGTCATGAAAGAAATTGATTTTTACATGGTTGATGCTTTTAGCACCGTGACTTTTGGAGGGAACGCCGCAGCGGTTTGTCCTCTCACCGAATGGTTGCCTGATGAGATCTTATTGAAAATGTCTCAGCAGCATAATCAGTCAGAAACCGCGTTTTTCGTCACCACCGACGATGGCTTCGAGCTACGTTGGTTTACCACGCAGGGGGAAATTAATCTCTGCGGGCATGCTACGCTTGCCGCCGCGCATATCATTTTTGAATACCTTGATTATCCACACACCGCTATCCATTTCGATACCCGCTTCGTGGGGCCGTTGACGGTGACGCGTAACGGTGATTGGCTTACGCTTGATTTTCCTGCCTGGGAAACCGAGTCCATTCAGCCGCCGCCGTTGCTGCTTGAAGCGTTAGGTATCAGCCGCTATCAGGAAGTGCGGGTGGCGCGCGATTATATGGTGGTATTGGACAATCAGCAGCAGCTTGAGGCGCTACGCCCGAATATTGACGCCATGATCCCATTAGGAAAAATGGTTTGCGTGACTGCCCCGGGTGAGGGCGAGTATGACTTTGTCAGCCGTTTCTTCTGCCCAGGCGAAGCGGTGGCGGAAGACCCAGTGACCGGTTCAACGCACAGTATGCTCATTCCTTACTGGGCGGAAAAGCAGGGCAAAACGCAAATGCTGGCGCGTCAGATCTCAGCACGCGGCGGGGATTTACGCTGTCAGCTGGCAGGGGAGCGGGTGCTTATAGGCGGTCAGGCGACAACCTATCTTATTGGAAAGGTGCTATTGCGCTGAATAGGACGACCGCAGGCGTGGTATCACGCCTGCGAATCACCCGTAACGTTACAGCGTACCGGTCCCGCCGTCAGAGCACCAGACCTGACCTGAGGTGTAGCTGTTTTCTTCCGCTGCCAGCGTGACGTACAGCGGCGCTATTTCCACGGGCTGACCCGGACGGCCAAGAGGGGCAGACGCGCCAAACTGTTCTAACTTCTCCTGCGTCTGACCGCCACAACATTGCAGCGCCGTCCAGTATGGGCCCGGTGCCACCGCATTTACCCGTATTCCTTTAGGGCCTAACTGTTTGGCAAGGGATTTGGTAAAAGCCACGATAGAGGCTTTGGTCTGGGCATAGTCCAGCAGAATTTCACTCGGTTCATAAGCCTGTACCGAGGTGGTATTAATAATCACGCTACCTTGCTGTAGATGGGGAACAGCGGCTTTGGTGATCCAGAACATGGCATACACGTTGGTCTTAAACGTTGCGTCAAATGCCTCTGTAGTGAGTGTTTCAATTGACTCACAGAATTGCTGACGTCCGGCATTATTGACGAGAATATCAAGACCGCCCAGCGCATCGGCCGCCTGCGAAACCAGTTGCTGGCAAAATGCTTCATCACGGATATCACCCGGGATGGCAACCGCCTTTTTCCCCGCTTTTTCAATCAGTTCGATGACCGAACGGGCATCCTCTTCTTCGGCTGGCAGATAATTAATCGCCACATCTGCCCCTTCACGGGCGAAAGCAATCGCCACCGCAGCGCCAATACCGGAATCACCCCCGGTGATTAAGGCTTTTCTGCCGTTAAGTCGGCCGCTACCCTTGTAGCTCTCTTCCCCGTGGTCCGGGCGGGGATCCATTTTGCAGGCAAGTCCTGGAAAAGATTGTTTCTGGCGAGGAAAAGGAGGAACAGGAAATTTTCCTGAATGAGTTTTGTTGGTGGCTTCTTTATGATTGTTTTGATTAGACATTAATAATCTCTCTTTTTTCTGCAACGATTTATAAGCGTAGAGCAAAATCGACGGAAGTGGCCGTTGAATATTCTTATCTTTGTTTTGATGTCAGTCTAATAAAACAGGTGTTTATCATGTAACTGTTTGATTTATTGATTGAATTATTATTCTGGTCGATCAATGCAAAAGTCTTATTTATATTTTTGTCAATAAGATGATTTGTAACGATATTATCCTTTAAGACTATTTATTCTTGCAGGATGAAGAATTAGTAACCACACTTAATAAATGAAGTTCACTGCAAAAAGGGGCGGAGATGAAATTTTCGACGATGCCGTTATTAGCTTTTCTTATTATTCCTGGCGCTTTTGCGGTTGAGACTTCAGCGCCACCGTCTCCTCACGCGTTAGCCGATGGTCAGCACGGTAGCGAAGATATTCCACTCACCACGATTAAAGAAGTCCAGACGATGGACGACGGCGCAACGATTGCCTTACGCGGCAAGCTGGTGGCGCATCAGGAGGGGGACAAATATACCTTGCAGGATAAAACCGGCACCATGCACGTGCAGATCCCGCTTGCGGCGTTTCATGGACGCACGGTCAAACCGGAGCACACAATCCGCATTCATGGCAGTCTGGATAAAAAAATGCAGCCGCCGGTAGTGCGTGTGAGCAGCGTACAATAATCACATTGCCTGTTTCTCGGCCCGAGGGGGATTTAAACCGGCTTCAGGGGAAAATCCCGAAGTGCGTCACATTTTTGACTCTGCTGAATACACCTATAAAAATTGCGTGTTATTATTCATCACGTAAATAACTCTCAACTCACCCCGAGGCTTTGATGCTGGAAAATGTAATCATCTGATAATCAGCTTCCCGACCTTTTCAGGCCGGACTGATTATCAATGCGCCGAAATTGTCTGCGAACACCGCCGTGTGTTTGCACGTTTTGCCATGATGATGACACAGGTTTTCCAGTATGAATTTATCCCGTCAGGAACAACGTACCTTACACGTTCTCGCCAAAGGTGGACGTATTGCGCACGTCCGCGATGCTTCAGGCCGCGTCACTTCCGTTGAATGCTACAGCCGCGAAGGATTTTTGCTTAGCGACTGCACGCTCAGCGTGTTTAAAAAACTCAAAACCAAGAAACTCATTAAGTCCGTCAATGGTCAGCCCTACCGTATTAACACCACGGGGCTGAACAACGTTCGCGCTCAATTAGACAACCGTTAAGGAGAGGATAATGGATATCCCACGTATTTTTACCATTAGCGAAAGTAAACACCGCATTCATAATCCCTTCACCCCGGAAAAGTATGCCACGCTGGGGCGTGTTTTACGGATGACGCCTGGTGCGCGCATTCTTGATTTGGGCAGCGGCTCGGGGGAGATGCTTTGCACCTGGGCGCGCGATCACGCGATTACCGGCATCGGTATTGATATGAGTCCACTGTTCACCGAACAGGCTATACGGCGAGCCGAGGAGCTGGGCGTCAGTGAACACGTTCATTTTGAGCATAACGACGCCGCGGGCTATGTCGCAGCGGATAAATGCGACATTGCCGCCTGCATTGGGGCCACCTGGATTGGCGGCGGCGTTGCAGGCACCCTCGAGTTATTGGAGCAAAGCCTGAAGCCCGGCGGAATGCTGCTTATCGGTGAACCTTACTGGCGCCAGGTTCCTGCTACGCAGGATATTGCGAAAGCCTGTGGGGCAACCTCGCTGGCTGATTTTCTCACTCTGCCTGAGCTGGTCTCCTCGTTTGCGACATTGGGGTACGACGTCGTGGAAATGGTGCTGGCAGACCAGGAAGGGTGGGACAGATATGAAGCCGCAAAATGGCTGACGCTGCGCCGTTGGCTGACGGCCAATCCTGATGACGACTTTGCGCCGGAGGTAAGAGCGGAGCTGACGATAGCGCCTGAGCGCCATGTTAGCTTTACCAGAGAGTATTTTGGCTGGGGTGTTTTTGCATTAATGCGACGTTAATTTAAAACACAATGGGTATCGTCGAAAGACGATACCCATTCATGATGAGCCAGTTTCGTGGCCCTTATTTATTACGCAACGTTGCGCCGTAGCGCTACCACTTCATCTCACCGGTATTGACCTTTGCGCTCAGTTCCAGAGAGCTATCCTCTGCCAGGTCAGGGTAGGCGGCCTTCATTGTTTTGATAACCGCAGCCGATCCTTTCTGGTCTTTCAGCGCCTGTTCAAAGGTTTGCAGATAGCTGCGGGTAAAGGCGATTGCCGCGTCATTGGCCGGACGCTCCCCAAGATAGTGGCCCGGAATAACCTGCTGCGGTTTCAGCGCCTGCATTTCGCCAAGCACCTTTATCCAACCCTGACGAATCTCTGGGGTTTGCGTATCTGCCGTCCAGACGTGAATACCGGAAGCAATACCGGTGCCGCCCAGAATCGCTTTGTTCGCGGGGATCCACACGTAGGCCGCATAATCACCGGCGTGTTTAAGCTCCAGTGGTTCACCATCAACGGTAAAACGGGTGGTCGTTGCCACCTGCGGCACGATGATTTTTGTCGGTGTGCCGTCTTTCATCTGTGGCCCCCAGAAGGCTAGCTTAGCGTCTTTCGTCGCCAGGATATGCGAAACCACCGCTTGCGAGGCCACAACTTTGGCCTGTGGGAAGGCTTTCACCAACGGCTCAAGACCGAAATAGAAATCAGGATCGCCGGAGGTGATGACAATCTCTTTAAGCGTTTTACCACTGGCCTTAATCATCTGCACCAGTTTCTCGCCATCGTTGACGCTGAACTGGGCATCAAACAAGACCGCTTCTTTAGGCCCGGATACCAGCGTGGAAGAGACCGGGAAAATACCTTTATCCTGAGGATTGTAAACCTCAAGGTGGAGTGGGGCGGCAAAGGCCGGGGCGGCGGCAAGGGATAAAACCAGCGTGAGAGATTTGAGATTCATGGGACGTCCTGGAGAATGAGTGTTTATCGTGTCTTTTGCATTCTACCGATTCTGGCTTCTGCTAGAATTCCTGAAACAATACATGCTGAGTTTCATAAAACGATCAAATGGGGATGTGATGGACAGGATCATGGCGGCAATCACCTACAATCGCATCTGCGAGCTCGGTAGCCTCAGTGCGGCTGCGCGGTCGCTTGGAATCTCCCGCCCGATGGTGAGTCGTTATCTTGATGAGATGGAAAAGTGGGCCGGAGCACGCTTGATTCACCGCTCAACCCGGCGGTTAACCATCACGCCCGCAGGTGAAAAAACGCTGGAAAAGACCCGACAGCTGGCCCTGTTATCCCAGGGTATTGAAGGGGATACGACCCGCGTCACCCCGTCTGGCACCTTACGCATTGCCAGCGCGCACTTTACGGCCTCGCACCTGTTGGGGCCGGTTATCCCGGCTTTTTTGGCCCAGTATCCGGCGTTACGTATTGAGGTGGATATTAACAACCATCCGGTAAGCCTGGTCGGTGAGCGAATCGACCTCGCGATTCGGATAACCAACGAACCGGAACCCGGGGCTATTGCGCGTTATCTTGGGGACTGCCAGTCGGTAGTGTGCGCGTCGCCGGACTATCTTGCGCGTGCGGGCGTACCGGCGAGCGTTGAAGACCTCGCGCAACATAATTGTTTGCACTACAGCCGCTTCTCCGGGCAGTCGTGGTCTTTTCGCGAGAAAGATAACGGGGTGATATCGGTGGCGGTGCACGGCAATTTTAGTGCCGGAATATCGTCGCTGTTATGTGAGATGGCGCAAGCGGATGTTGGCGTGGCGATGGTGCCTGAAATTGAGGCGCGGGCCGGATTAGCCAGCGGTCGGTTGGTGAGGGTGCTGCCACAGCTGGAACCACAGCCGTTAGGTATTTACGGGCTTTATCAGTCACGCGATCACCAACATGCGGCGCTCGGGCTATTTCTGGATGCTATCAAAGAACATCTGGCGTAACGGCCGCCTTTTTCCGGGTATAATCTCCGTGGGTACATGCGGACAATAACTGTGGCTATGGGTATGAATCTTAATCGTTTTTGTTATTTACTTCTGGCACTTGCCGCGGTGGGCAGCCTGTTAACGTTACATCCCGCCGCCGTGTGGTTCCTGCTCGCCAGTCTACTGACGTTTGTTATTTACGGTGTTGATAAAACCGCGGCGCGCAAGGCCTGGCGTCGGGTGCCTGAATCGACGCTGCTGGTATTAGGGGTTGTGGGAGGCTGGCCTGGCGCCATCGTCGGCCAGCAGCTCTTTCGCCATAAAACGCAAAAGCAGCCGTTTAAAACCTTCTTTTTCGTAAGCGTGATCGTGAATGTGATAGTGCTGGCGGGACTGTATTACGTGACCACGCCAACGCGCTAGCATGGTAAAAACGCAAAGGGCGACAAAATGCGAATGTTAAAAAAATGGGCCAAACGGTGTTGTTACTTCGCGATTTTCATCTTGCTGGGTGTGGTGGTGACACGGATATATGATATCCAACGCAAGCCTGACCTTGAGCGCTGGCATACTTTTGTCCCGCAGGAAATGTCGGCGCATGAAATTGATAATGCCGACTGGAATGACTACATCAACACGGAAAATCGTATTTTCGAAGCCGTTCGTCTTAATGTCACCGATAAATTAGAACCCAGCCAACGCATCGCGCTTAATCGTTATTATGCCGAAAGCCCCGTCTATCCCGACCATTTTTCTCTGAACTGGAATCGCTCGTTTATTCTAAAACCGCAGGGGCAACCCAAAGGCGCCGTGGTACTACTGCACGGCCTCACCGACGGGCCATATAGCCTGCGCACTATTGCCTTGAATTATCAACAACAGGGTTATGTTGCGGTCGGCATTCGTTTACCGGCGCATGGCACGGTTCCCGGTGCGCTTACGGAAGTGGAATGGCAGGACTGGCTGGCGGCGACGCGTCTGGCGGTCAGAGAAGCCAGGGGGCTTACGCAAAAGAATTTGCCGTTGCATATTGTTGGATTTTCCAACGGTGGCGCGCTGGCACTAAAATACGCGTTAGATGCCCTGGATAATCCTGCGCTGGATAAACCGCAGCGCCTTATTCTTATTTCGCCCATGATAGGCATCACCTCCTATGCGCGATTTACGGGTATTGCCGGCTGGCCTGCGATATTTCCCGCTTTTGCGAAAGCCGCATGGCTCGATATTATTCCCGAATTTAATCCTTTTAAATACAACTCGTTCCCGGTCAATGCCGCCCGTCAATCTTATGCACTGACGCAGGCATTACAAAAGCAGATCCAGGCAGATTCTCAAAACCATAAGTTGGGCGCGCTACCGCCGATATTGACCTTCCAGTCGGTAGTGGACTCTACGGTCAGCAGTCGCGCGGTGATTGACGCGTTGTACGATAAACTGCCGGCAAACGGCAGTGAGGTGGTGCTCTTTGACCTGAACCAGGCGGCGACTGTGACCCCGTTAATCCGGGCGTCGGCCGCCAGCGCGTTGCCGAAAATGGTGCCGCCAGCGCCGCGTAATTACAGCGTGACTATCGTCTCGAACATCACATCAGACACCACCAAAACGCAAGCCAGCACCGTTGCTGCACATGAAACCCGGGAGAGCGTCGAGCCATTAGGAATTGATTATCCAGCCGATCTCTTTTCCCTTTCCCATATTGCGCTGCCTTTTCCAGTAAACGATCCGTTATACGGACGTTATCCTGAGCCCCGCAATCAGTATGGTATCGGTCTGGGCACCTTTTCCGCTCGCGGCGAGCGGGGAGTATTGACGGTTAATCTGGATACATTAATGCGCGTGACGTGGAACCCGTTCTATCCGTACATGATTCAACGCATTGACCAGAAAATCAGTTCTGAGTAACGGCCTGCGGGCTTGTGTCATCCAGGCGGTGGCGTAACGACGATTTCGGGAGACAGAGTATGCAAATTTATAGCGTGGGCCAGAACGACGAGATTCAATGGCAAAAAGGCGAGCGCATTATCGTTTTGTTCGAGAGCGGCAAAACCCTCGAACTGACGGCGAGCCCTAATCCGCTGCCGCCCGGTATTCCTGATGGGCTGCATGTCTGGGGCGGCAGAGCGCCTTCGCCAGCATTGGCAGAACCTCAATCCGCACAGCTCACAATTATTCCGGTAGCGGCCAACGGCGTGATTATTACGCCACGCGATAAACAAAATGCCGACTCAGGTGGGATACGCTTTTTTATCGCTGAAGATGAGGACCACCCCCAGCCCGTCAAAGATAAAAAGCTCGTCATTGCGTTAAATAATGGCAAAACGCTTGAGGTGATGGAGGACTACAGCAAAAACGGCCTGCTGGTCTGGGGAGGGCGTGAGCCAATATCCGGGCTACCTCTGGAGGAATTACAAAAGAGAACCGAGAGCATTGGATGTTTCCCTCTCGCGGGTAATCTCGTTCACCTGTATCCCTATAAATTAACATAATAGATAGCGTAATCCGTTATGTTTATAAGAGATCCTGTGTTGATTTTTGGGGCAAAAGATTTAGTATATTCAATGGTTTTTTAATGAGTTTATTTAAATGAAAAAAATAAAATCTACGGGCCTTTTTATTATTGGTGGTTTGTTACTCGGGGCAAATGTTTCTGCTCATGCTGGTCTTTTTAGTTGCCCGATAGACTTATCTAAGCCGTTTATTTGCAAGGACGTTTCTCCAACCCCAATGCGAATTACGGATAAAGGTTTAATGATGGGGGGCGTGCTTTATCCGCTCTACAACCCAAATGCCGCGTCTATTCCAACGCTGACAAATACTATCTTCCGTAGCCGCGATAATCTGGAAGAGATAGACATCGTTCAATACGCCGACGATGGCAAAATAAGCGTAAGCTACATGAAATTTCGCTTCGATCCCGATCAGTTTTTCGATGATGCCGCCATTGAAAATAATAAAATATTTGAAAAAGGCAGTTTTAAGGCGATGAATCCGGGGCCAAAATATTTTTCCAAAAACCAAGGCTGTGAGCAGTAGACGGCAAACCTGACGCCTGCAATGACTTACACGCGGTGGAACGCTCCACCGCGCCACACAAATTCTTACTCTGAAGCCGCCTGCGCTAAATCTTTCTGCACCTGCTGGCGCTGCTCCGCGGTCAGAACCTGGCTCAGGTCAAAGTAGTACTTCACTTTGTAATAACGCACCTGCTGGTCAACCTTGCTGAAGGCGGCAAGTTGTTTCTGCACGCCAGCTTCATCCCATTTTCCAGACTGGATCATGTCGATAATCATCCCGTCTTTCACCTCTTTCATTGAGATGCTTTCAACGTTTTTCTCCAGCTGCTGATGCAGGGTTTTGATTTTTGATACCTGGGCATCGCTGAGTTTCAGGTGCTGAACAATGGGATCTTGCGCAGGGGCTGGGGTGGTGGTCGTGGCGGCCTCGGCGGCAAACGTGGTGCCAGCCAATGTGGCGATAAGTAATGCGGTGCGGGTAAATTTAATCATTATAGTCATCCATAAAGCAGTCAAATTACAGGGAAAACCCTAGGTTTTTTGTCGGAATCATAATAGGTTGCCTGTGGTGAAGGACGCTTGCGGATTGTTGTGTCAGGGGGTAACGATAAGAAACAATCACCTTATGAAATCATAATTATTTACCGCTTTCGCCTCCTCATTTGAACATCCTGTTAGTCTCAGTGGAAATGCAAAATTTGCCAAAGCAATGCTGATTTTGGCATATCAACGGCCAACATCGATTCTATTTTACCTTTAAATAACAAACGCTTTGCCTATAACCTTTTTTAGCATAAGGAATAACGAATTGTTATTTGTACCGCTGATAAGGGTGTGGGAGCGTAAAAGGACACAACAAAAACAGGGTATCGAGAAAACTTATGGCAAAGACACACCGCACGTTCACAAAAATAGCGCTGATCCTGGGCCTGACGGCAACAGGGCTGATCACATTCTCAGCGCAGGCTGACCAACTGGCCGATATCAAAGCCAAAGGTGTGGTGAAGGTCGCCACCTTTGACGCCAATCCACCGTTTGGTTCTGTGGATGCTAAAACCCATGAATTAGTGGGTTACGACGTTGATTTTGCCAAAGCGCTGGCGAAATCCTTAGGCGTGAAGCTGGAGCTGGTGGCGACTAACCCGGCAAACCGCATCCCGTTATTGCAGTCCGGTAAGGCGGATTTGATTGTCGCGGACATCACCATCACCCCGGAACGTGCGCAGGTCATTGATTTTTCAACGCCGTATTTTGTCACCGGACAACAGTTCCTGGTACCGGTAGACAGCGGCGATAAGCTTGATGATTACAGCAAAGCCCGCATTGGCGCAGTAAAAGGCACTACCGGCGAACAGACGCTGCATCAGCGTTTCCCGCAGTCTCGCGTGCTCTCCTATGACGATATTCCGCTGGCGTTAACCGCGCTGCGTAATGGCAACGTGCAGGCGATCACTCAGGACAGCACAATTCTGGCGGGCCTGCTGGGCGAAGCGCCGGACAAAGCGAAATTCAAAATCCTGCCTGAATTGCTGAGTAAAGAAGAGATCGGCGTGGGCGTCAAAAAAGGTGAACCTGCGCTGCTGAAAGCGGTGAATGATGAACTGGTGGCGCTGGAGAAATCCGGTGATGCGGCGAAAATTTATGACGTCTGGTTTGGCCCATCCACCAAAGCCCCACAGCCTCGTTCCTTTACCATAGAAGCAAAATAATATGTTGTCGGCTTTACGCTCACACTCCGCGGCACAGGCCGCGGATTTTTCACATCTGCAGAATGCCAGCGTGGAATTCCGTCAGAGTGTGAAAGAATATGGCAGTCATCGTGTGCTAAACGGCATCGATTTGACGATAAATCCCGGCGAAGTGGTGGCGATCTTGGGGCCTTCTGGTTCCGGTAAATCGACGCTTATTCGCTTGATAAACCAACTTGAAACCCTCAGCGGCGGTGAGATTCTGGTGGATGGCAAACCGACAAGGCAGCTCGGCGGCAAAGCGTTACGCCAGCTGCGCAGCCGGATTGGTTTTGTTTTCCAGCAGTTCAACCTCTATGCCCATTTGTCGGCGGCGCAGAATATCATGCTGGCGCTGGAGTCAGTTCATGGCTGGAAGCGGCGCGACGCGCATAAGCGAGCGCTTGAGCTACTGGCTCGCGTGGGGCTTGCGGAGAAAGCGGATGCGATGCCTTCCCAACTCTCCGGTGGACAGCAACAGCGCGTGGCGATTGCGCGGGCGCTGGCTTCTTCGCCGCAAATCATTCTTTTTGATGAACCGACCTCAGCGCTGGATCCCGAGATGATAGGCGAAGTTTTGCAGGTCATGCAGTCGCTGGCGCACAGTGGGATCACCATGATTGTGGTCACCCACGAGATGCAGTTCGCGCGTGAAATCGCAGACCGGGTGGTGTTTATCGACGGTGGGGATGTGCTGGAAGTGGCGGCGCCGGAGGAATTTTTTGTTCGTCCTCGTCATCCACGCGCCGTGCGTTTCTTGCAAAAAGTCCTCGACCCTTTGCATCAGGAGCGGGCAACGCCATGATTCATTTTGATTGGCAGGGGGTTCTCAGCGGACAGCCCCTGCAATGGGTCATCTCGGGATTTCTCACGACGCTTTGGGTTACGCTGGCAGGGATGGTGCTGGCCACGGTGCTGGCGGCGCTATTTTTGCTGCTACGCCTTGCCGGTGGACGAGCGGGAAAGGCGGTAACCGCCTGTTGGGTATCCATTTTCCGCAATACGCCGTTACTGGTACAGCTACTGTTCTGGTACTTCGCCGCGTGGAATTTTCTGCCGTCAGGGCTGCGCAATTTCATCAACGATCCCCACGACTGGTCGATTCTGCCGGGAAACGTCTGGTGGCTCACGCCGGAATTTATCTGCTCTGCCTGGGGATTGGGCGTATTTACCTCGGCATTTTTGATTGAAGAGGTCGCATCCGGGCTCAGAAGTGTTCCCGACGGACAGCGTGAAGCCGCATTAGCGCAGGGATTTTCCACCGCCGGTCTGCTGCGTCATGTTTTATTGCCCCAGGGGCTGGCGAACGCCTGGCAGCCGGTGGTTGGGCAGTATCTTAATTTGATGAAGCTCTCCTCGCTGGCAAGCGGCATTGGCTTTGCCGAATTGACCTATCAGGTAAGGCAAATTGAAAGCTATAACGCGCATGCGCTGGAGGCGTTTGCCGTGGGCACGGTGCTGTATCTGTTCACCGGCGTAGTGCTGGGGTTACTGTTGACCCGGCTGGGGCCAAAACCGGTAGGGCAATCTGCGCGCAAACGTCAGGTCACAAACGTACAGGATGGGGTTGGCTATGAACGCTAATCTGGCGGTAATTTACGATAACCTGGATTATTTGCTGTGGGGACGGCTGGCGGCCGGTGAACCGGGCGGGGTAGCGCTCACGCTGATGATGGCGGTGGGCGCGGGAGTTCTGGCCTTACCTGGCGGGATTCTGCTTGCCTGTGTGGCCTGGCGCTTTCCCGGTACGGTGCGGCGGCTACTGTATTTGTGGGCCGAAATCATCCGCGGGATCCCGCTGATTTTTGTCATCTTCTGGCTCTGGTATTTGCTGCCGATGCTGACCGGTAGCGATCTGCCGGGCGCGGTGACGGTTACGCTGGCGCTGGCCTGGTTTACCGCTGCAATGGTGATGCACTCGGTGCTGGCTGGCCTTCAGGCGCTGCCCGTCGGGCAGTATGAGGCGGCGCTGACGCAAGGCCTGAGTGCCGGGCAAAGTTTACGCTTGATTTTGCTGCCGCAGACTCTGCGCAACGTGCTGCCGTCGCTGGTGGGCATTTTCATCGGTCTACTCAAAGATACATCGCTGGCGTTTATCGTTAACGTGCCGGAACTGACCACGGTGGCAGGGCAGGTGAATAACCGCGTGCAGATTTACCCGACGGCGATTTTCGTGTTTATTGGCGTGGTTTATTACGTACTGTGCTTTGGGCTGGAAAGCGTGGCGAAGCGCTGGCAAAGGCGGGTGGTGGTGTCGTGAATTTCCCGGCGTCGCTTTGCTCGGCCGGGCTACAACATATCATGTAGGCCTGATAAGCGTAGCGCCATCAGGCACAACGGTGCAGATTGCCGGATGGCGGCTACGCCTTATCCGGCCTACACCCATCGGTAGCCCGTCCGAGCGCAGCGACGCCGGGGGAACCCAACGTTAATCAGACGTTTTTGCGTTCAATGGTTTGCTCACCCCAAAACAGCGAGTCTTTATCTGTTTTACTAAAGGCCAGCTCAAGAACGGCATCGTTACCTTCTTCCCAGATTTGTTCCGCGACTTTCTCATCGTACTTCGCCAGTTCAAAAATCGCTTCGGCTATCTCAGGCGAGGTATTACGTAAGCTCGCCCATTCACCAACGTGATGTGCTTTGTCTGCTTGTGTGGGCATATCTGACTCCCTCAATAATTAGCCTTTTAATTTAACCGCCAGTCCTGCCACGTACTCACCCTGATAGCGAGCAATAGACAGCTCCTCAGGGCTCGGTTGACGTGAACCGTCCGGGCCGGCAATCGTGGTCGCACCGTAGGGGGTTCCGCCGCGAACTTCTGAAATATCAAACAATTCCTGAGCGGCGTAGCCAATCGGTACAATCACCATACCGTGATGGGCAAGCGTCGTCCAGGTGGAAGTAATCGTTTGTTCCTGCCCGCCGCCGGTGCCCGTTGAGCTAAAGACGCTGGCCAGTTTGCCGTACAGCGCGCCGGATGCCCAAAGGCCGCCGGTCTGATCTAGGAAGGTGCGCATTTGTCCGGCCATATTGCCGAATCGGGTTGGCGTACCAAAGATGATTGCGTCGTAATCCGCCAGTTCTTGTGGGGTGGCGACAGGGACAGCTTGCGCTTTACCGCCCGCTTTCGCGAACGCTTCAGCCTGCATGGTTTCTGGTACACGCTTGATGACGACATCGACGCCATCCACCTTATTTGCGCCTTCGGCAACGGCCTTCGCCATCGTCTCTATGTGTCCGTACATAGAATAATAGAGCACCAGAATACTTGCGTTTCCACTCATCTTAACTCTCCTGTGTCAAATTGGTTGGTGATACAACAAGTCTTGTTAAGCATAGACCTTATTGAAAAGAGTGCGGTATCGAACCCGTAATTTAACCAGAAGCAGGTGGCACGTCAGGCTGCCACCGGTGTCCGCCCTTGACGCACAATGACACATTTTTGCTATGTATGATTTCCTGAGCGATAAGAGGGCATTATGCCGCTCCCTTGGCCGCCGCCAGAAATAACGGGCGTGAGATATAACAAAATATGAACGAAGCCTTAAGACCGCCGCTCGGACAGCTATGCTTTAAGTGACTCGTGCAACGGTACGGGTCCTTTTCATCGACAACATGCATTATGCGTTCTCACAACTGGAGGTCAGTAATGGCAAACCATCGTGGCGGTTCAGGCAACTTTGCTGAAGACCGTGATAGAGCATCAGAAGCAGGTCGTAAAGGAGGCCAGCATAGCGGCGGGAACTTTAAAAACGATCCCCAACGCGCCTCGGAGGCGGGTAAAAAAGGTGGCAAAAACAGCCATGGTACGCATCGCGAAAGCAAGTAATGCGTAATTTATCTGTCCCTCATCAGACCGCCGGTTGACCCGGCGGTTTCTTTTTTTGTCGCCAACCCGCAAAATAGGTATTGATGCTGTAAATAACAAGGAGAGGGCGGATGGCTCAGGATGCAGTAAAAAAGAGTGGCAAACGTTCGCAGGCGGTCAGCGCCAAAAAACAGGCCATTCTCAGCGCCGCGCTGAATACCTTTTCGCAGTATGGGATCCACGGTACACGCCTCGAGCAGGTTGCCGAACTGGCCGGGGTCTCTAAAACCAATCTGCTCTATTATTTTCCCTCCAAAGAAGCGCTGTATGTTGCCGTGATGCAGCAAATCCTCGATATCTGGCTAGCGCCGCTGAGGGCATTTCGTGAAGATCTGGCGCCTTTGGTGGCCATCAAAGAGTATATCCGGCTGAAACTTGAAGTGTCGCGCGACTATCCGCAGGCTTCAAAATTGTTCTGTCTGGAAATGCTACAAGGAGCGCCGTTGGTGATGAATGAACTGACGGGGGATTTGAAAACGCTGGTGGCGGATAAGTCTGCGATTATTGCGGCCTGGGTTGATAGCGGCAAGCTCGCGCCTATAGACCCGCACCATTTGATTTTTATGATTTGGGCCACCACGCAGCATTACGCCGATTTCGCTACCCAGGTCGAGGCGGTGACTGGTAAAACGCTGCGTGATGAAACCTTCTTTCAGCAAACCGTTGAAAATGTTCAGCAGATCATCATCGACGGGATTCGCGTCCGTTAGTTAGCCGGCGGCAGCGGGCAGCTCAGATCGCCTTCTTCACACTGCATCAGGGAAGCAAGATACGCTTCCCGGTCGACGGTTTTATCGGTCAGACACTGGCTGTGAATCATCGGCTGAATACTGCCGCCTTCAGTGGCGGAGCTGATAACCGCACAGTCAGCGTCGCGCAGGGCAATCCACGCGCTTTGCGCTTTCTTGAGTAAATCACGCTGTGCGGGCGCTGCCCGTTTCATAACGTCCTGCCAGGTCTGATTGAGCTTCTTATCCGCCGCCTGATATTCGTTTGCGGTACAAGCATTGATGTCAGCCTGCGTGCTGGCGTTGCTACAGTCGTCCGCAAGCGTATAGCCGCTTGCCAGCAGCAGGGCAAGCGCCGGTAAAACACGTTTCATTGATTGACTCCCCGGATGTTCAGTTAAACCCAATGCGTTCAGGATATAACACGATTTTACCGCGAATCTTGTCCAACCAGCGTGCGTTTTTCTTAAATTTGAACGATGGCGCAAGGTTCGCGTAGACGCTACGGCGTACAAGGTTGATGATCCCACGCAGGATGCGTGCGGTGGGGCAGAGGGAGATTATCAGCAATGTCGGGTGTGGAAACTCAGGGACGGTTAGGGCTTTATACTCTGGCGTGGCCCATTTTTGTCGAACAGCTGCTACGGCTGATGTTGGGCTATGTCAGCGTCTTTATGTTGGGCCACTATTCGGATGAAGCGGTCGCTGCCACCGGCGTAGCGAATCAAATTCTGGCAATCTCGGTGATCTTTTATGGTTTCCTCACCGTCGGCGTGCAGATTGTCGTGTCGCAGCTTATTGGCGCTAAACGCTTTAAGCGCGTTGAGCGGGTGATCACCAATGGGCTGGTGGTAGCCTTCCTCATTGGCGTCATCATGAGCCTGATATTTGTGGTTTTTGGTGACAGCTTCCTGCGCATGCTGGGGCTTAGTCATGAACTGGTGGCGGTGGGTTCACCGTTTATTCGCATCATCGGCGGCATCTCGGTGGTGATTGCGCTTTACTCTTCAATCCTGCCGATTCTCCGTACCCACGGCTACGTGCGCCAGGCCATGCTGGTGCCGATTACCGTCAGCGTCGTCAATGTGGTGCTCAACTATCTGTTTTTGTATGGCAAACTGAGCTTTCTTGGCCTTGGCGTGACCGGCGTCGGCATTGCGGTGGGGATTGCTAACGTGATTGGGATGTTGATGTCGGCGTGGATGCTGAAAAAATACATCGGCTACGTTTTCCGCTGGCAAAAATTGCAGCAATGCTCACGCAAAATGCTGGGGGCAATTTTACGCTATGGCCTGCCTTCGGCTGGCGAAAACCTCTCTTATGCGGGGTCGCAACTGGTGGTGACGGCCATTATCGCCTTTCTCGGCACCGAGGCGCTGACCACCAAAGTTTACGCGTCAACCATTAGCCAGTTTGTTGCGCTGTTCGCCATGTCGATTGGTCAGGCATCGCAGATTATTATCGGCCGGGCGGTAGGGGCGAGGGAAATTGACGCGGCGTACCGGCAAGGGGTGAAAAGCTGGCGGCTGGGGATGCTGGTGGCGTTATCGATAAGCGTGCTGATTTATCTGTTTGCCGTGCCGATCATGCAGCTTTTTACCGGTAATCAGGAGATTATCGCCCTGACCAAACGGCTGTTTTTATTCTCCATTTTGCTGGAGCTGGGGCGTGCGACCAACATAATCGTTATCAGCAGTTTGAACGCCACCGGCTGTAGCCGCGAAAATTATTTGATACTGATTTGAAGAGTATTTGATTCACTGCATTACCATTCCGTTAATATCAAATATCTTTCAATTTTGTGTGATTTTCGACCATAAAGGTCTTCTCAAATTTTCC
>Ga0302349_1000990_pt1 | contig 25909 bp, 18 predicted proteins | sample PhyAR1_FD_202176 | JGI IMG/M metagenome (GOLD analysis project Ga0302349, IMG submission 202176) | Leaf surface microbial communities from alfalfa plants in UC Gill Tract Community Farm, Albany, California, United States - DLSL A.R1... | ecosystem: Host-associated > Plants > Phyllosphere >...
GCCTGCTCACCGCGGGCAACGTGTCGAACATCATCGTCCAGAACAGCTACATCCTGATCCTCGCGATCGGCATGGTGATGATCATCATCGCCGGCCACATCGATCTCTCGGTCGGTTCGGTCGCGGCGTTCGTCGGCGCCGTATCGGGTGTGCTGATCGTGCAGTGGGGCCTGCCCTGGTGGCTCGGCATCCTGCTCTCGCTCCTCCTCGGTGCCGTGGTCGGCATGTGGCAGGGCTTCTGGGTGGCGTACATCGGCATCCCGGCCTTCATCGTGACCTTGGCGGGCATGCTGCTGTTCCGCGGGCTCACGCAGATGACCCTCGGCAACACGCAGGTCACCCCGTTCCCGACCGAGTACCGCGCCCTGGGTGGCGGCTACCTCTTCCCCGATCTGTTCCCGGCGGCGAGCTCGCCGGCCGAGTGGATCACCGTCGGCCTCGGTGTGCTGACCCTCGTCCTGTTCGTCGTCTCGCAGGTGCGTCAGCGCGCCAAGCGCGCCGCGCTCGAGCTGCAGAACGAGCCGCAGGTCGCCTTCCTCGTGAAGCTCATCGGTGGCGGTGCCCTCATCGCGTACCTCACCTACCTGCTCGGCGTCGCTCCCGGCTCGCGCGGCACGCCCATCGTGCTCGTCGTGCTCGGTGTGCTGATCATCGGATACTCCACGGTGATGAGCCGGAGCGTCTTCGGTCGCCACATCTACGCCATCGGCGGTAACCGCACCGCCGCGAAGCTGTCGGGTATCAACACCCGTCGCGTCGACTTCCTGCTGTTCGTCAACATGGGTGTGCTCGCGGCGCTCGCCGGCATCGTGTTCACGGGTCGTCTGAACTCGGCCGGTCCCGGCGCGGGAAACCTCTTCGAACTGGATGCCATCGCCGCCTCCTTCATCGGTGGAGCCGCTGTGCAGGGCGGTGTCGGCCGTGTGGTCGGTGCGATCGCCGGTGGTCTGGTCATGGGTGTGCTGAACAACGGCATGTCCCTCATGGGCATCTCGACCGACGTGCAGCAGTTCATCAAGGGGCTCGTGCTGCTGCTCGCGGTCGCCTTCGACGTGTGGAACAAGAACCGCACGCGCGGCTGAGCTCGGCTCTTCCCCGAACGCCCCGTCGCCTCGTGCGGCGGGGCGTTCGGCGTTCCCGGAGGGGCGCGGTGCGGGGGTGACTTCCCGCGTCGTTCGGGTGATTCGGTGGCTGCGGCGTCGTCGTTGACCCTCGACAACCTCCGTCCCACCGGGTGAATGCCTCTTCACCCGGTGGGACGGAGGGGCGGGCATGCCCACGTGCTGGTCCGCTGCGGGCGAAAATCGCGCCAGGTCGCGCACGATGCGCGATCGCGCATTCGCCGACCCGTTCGATCAGAAGGACTCCTCGCCATGGATATCGCCGCGCCGTCTCTCCCCGCTCGAACCGAGGCGTCATCGGGTGGACTGTCTCGTCGGTCGATGATCGCCGGAGCGGCGTGGTCGGTTCCCGTGATCGTGGCCGTGACGGCGACCCCGGCATTCGCGGCGGCGTCGAATGCCTCCGTCGTGACCGCCTCCACGCCGGGGATGCAGACGCCTGCCTCCGGGCAGGTGGTCGTCACGGCGGTGGTGAAGAACTCTTCGGGTGTGCCCTTGTCGGGTCAGTCGGTGTCGTTCACCGGTCCGAGTGGGACGAGCTTCTCGCCGACCTCGGCGACCACGGACGGGTCGGGTACGGCCACGAGCACGCTGACCACCACCGACGCGTGGGCACTTCCGGGCAGCAGCGTCACGGTGACCGCCCTGAGCAACGGCGCCTCCGGTACCGCCGCTCTCACCGTTCTGGGGGCCAACGCGTACTCGTTGGGTGAGAACGAGTCGCACGCTGCCCCGGCGGGAAGCAGTACCACCAGCCCGGTCCAGCTCCAGCAGGCGTTCCCGTCGCCGGTGGTGTCGATCGCGACCAGCTTCAGCGACGCCGCAGGTCCGCGGCTGCCGTTCACTCTCGCTCTGCTCAGGGACGGCACCGTGTGGGCCGTCGGCACCAACATCCAGGGCCAGATGGGCGACGGCACCACCACCGATCACACGACGTGGGCGCGGGTACCCGGCTTGTCGGGCGTGGTCGAGATCGCCACCCGGTTCGGCACCGCCTACGCGCTGCTCTCCGACCGCACCATCCGCTCCTGGGGCTCCAACGCGCACGGCCAACTCGGCGACGGCTCCAGCGTCGCCTCCTCGAGTACCCCGGTGACGGTGACCGGGATCACCACCGCCGTCCGCCTCGCCGGGGGCCTGGCACTGCTTTCCGACGGCTCGATCCGCTCCTGGGGCTCCGGGTACGGCGGGCGCCTGGGCAACGGCACCACCTCCGACGCCAACACCCCCGTCACCGTCACCGGCATCACCACTGCGGTGAATATCGCCGCCGCCACCAACACCGCCTATGCGATCTTGTCCGACGGCACCATCCGCTCCTGGGGAGCCAACGACGACGGCGCTCTCGGAAACGGCACCTACACGAGCAGCAGCACCCCCGTCGCCGTGAACGGTATCTCCACCGCGCTCGACATCGCCTGCGCCAGCACGACGGCCTACGCGCTCCTCGCAGACGGAAGCATTCGCTCCTGGGGATACAACGGCGCCGGCGAGCTCGGCAACGGCTCCTCCGACGACAACAGCAAGAACCCCGTCATCGTGTCCGGCATCTCCACGGCAACCGCGATCACCGCGACCAGCGAGTCCGGCTACGCCATGCTGACCGACGGCACCGTCATGGCGTGGGGCTCGGGACCCGGAACGAACAGCTCCACACCCGCGACAATCTCGGGAACTCAGAACGTCACCACCCTCGCCACCGACGCGTTCTCCCAAAGCTCCACCATCTATCTCATCATCGGCGACCGCCTCGTCTCCTTCAGCAACGCCAGCGCCACGACCATCACCGCTGGCTCCACCGCCACCGTCGCCGCCGTCGTGAAAGCCAACGACGCGAACGGTGCCGCCCTCGCCCGACAGAGCGTCACCTTCACCACCGGCAACGCCGCCTCCGTCACCCCCACCAGCGGGACCACCGACTCCAGCGGGGCGGTCTCGACCACGGTGACGTCCACCGACCCCTGGTCCGTTCCCGGCAGCACCCTCACCGTCACCGCCGACAGCGCCGGCTACGCCGCTACCCGCGGGCTGAGCGTCATCGGTTCCAATGTCTACGTGGCCGGGTCGAACTCCGCGGGGGAAGCGGGAACGGGCACCGGGAGCGATCCGGGGTCCACGGCGGTGCAGACGGCCCGGGCGTTCCCCTCGCCGGTGCGGAAGATCTCGTCGTCCTCGGGTACGCTCGCGCTCCTGCAGGACGGGACGGTCTGGAGCGTCGGCGCCAATGACTACGGACAACTGGGCGACGGGACGACGACCAGTCGCTCCACCTGGGCGCAGGTGCCGGGACTCAGCAACGTCACCGACATCGGGACGGGGTTCACCTGTTCCTTCGCTGTCGCCGACGGATATGTCTACGCGTGGGGGTTCCGCTACCAGGGCAGTCTGGGCGATGGGAACGACGGTCGCAGCAATCAGTTGACGCCGCTCCGGTTGACGACTCTCCCGCGAGGCGCGACCGCCATTTCTCCCGCCAGCGCTGGTTCGTACGCGCTGGTGAATGGACAGGTCTACGCCTGGGGAGACAACCACCGACTCGGCAACGGCACCACGAGCGACGGGTTCACGAGTACCCCCGTCCCGGTGACGGGCATGACTCATGTCACGCAGCTGGCGTCTGGCTACTATGGCGGCTACGCGCTGCAGGACGGCAACGTCTACGCCTGGGGCCTCAACGGTTTCGGGCAGATCGGCGACGGGACGAGCGACGATCGCCCGTCCCCCGTGCAGGTGCTCGGCCTCAGCAACGTCACGCAGGTGGTCGCGAGCCAGGGCGGCGTGACCGCTTACGCCCTCGCCGGTGGAGCGGTCCATGCGTGGGGCGGGAACATGATGGCCCGGTGGAACGCCGACGGTACGTTGACGCAGCTCTATGGGATGTTGGGAGACGGGAGCACCGTCGACCAGAGCACGACTCCCGTCACCGTCAGCGGACTCACGAGCCCGACCCTCGTCGGGGCGTCGGGCATCGCGGCGTTCGCCGTCACCCGCGACGGCGTCAGGGCGTGGGGCGGCAACAACGACGGACGCCTCGCTGACGGTACGACCGCCGACTATCGCACGACGCCCGTCCCCGTCGCGGGGATGACCGGTGTCACCTCGTTCAGCAACGGCTACGGAGTGGGGATCTCGGGCCCGACGTTCTTCATCCGCGGTTAGAACGCCCCGCCCCGCCTCCCGGTGGGGCGGGGCGCGGCGTCTGCTCAGCGCCGCCGTCGCCCGCCCCTGCGGCAGGATGGAGACGTGACCCCCCGCACGCCGTTCCGCCGCGCCGCCGCCCTTCTCGCGGTCCTCGCGCTCGGTCTCGCGGGGTGCACGACGGCGACCGCTCGGAGTGCGGGCTCGAGTGACGGGGCCGGGGTGATCGGCGTCTCGCTGCCCTCGACCGGCGAGGCGGGGTGGGAGCACGCGGGCGATGCGGTGGCATCCGAACTCCGGGATCGCGGCTATCGCGTCGACCTCCAGTACGCGGCGGACGATGCGCGCACGCAGGCCTCGCAGGTGCAGAACATGCTCACGAAGGGGATGGATGCCGTGATCGTGGCGCCCCTGTCGGCAGAGGAGCTCGAGGGGCCCGCCACGATCGCCGAGGAGGACGGTGTCCCCGTGCTCGTACTCGGCCGCGGCCTGCCCGTCGCCGGAGCCGGATACGCGGCGGTCGTCGAGCCGGAGGAACTCGGCCGGGCCGAGGCCCGGGCTCTGCTCGACGCGCTGGACGCGGGGGAGGGGCCGGATGCCGCGAACCCGGCGATCTCGCCGACCCCGGGGCCCACGGATGCCCCGGGCCCCGACGGCGCCGCGGAGCCCGATGCCGGTACCCCGGACGGCTCCCCGTCGACCGCACCGTCCGAACCCGTGCAGGTCACCGTGCTCGCCGGCGACGGGAACGACGCCTGGGAGCAGCGTCGCCATGCCGCGGCTGTCGACGAGCTCGCGCCGGCGGTCATCGAGGGAAGAATCGTGATCGCGTCGGGAGCGAGTTGGGCGGACGCGGCCGTCGCCGACGCCCCGCTCGCCGTTCCCGCCGCCGCCGAGGAACGCGCGCGGGAGGTCGCGCGGGACGCGCCGTCCTCGGCCGTCGCGATCCTCGCTCTCGGCGACGACGTCACCCGGGCCGTCGTGACCGCGCTCACGACCGACCCGCCGACACCGAGCCCGGCGCCGACGGCCACGCCGGCCCCTGCGCCGACGGGCGATCCCGCCGTACCGCTCGTCGTCGGTTCGGGAGCCGACGCGGCCACGGTCCGCGCGCTCGAGAGCGGCGTGCTCGCCGCCACCGTCTTCACCGACACCCGGGAGCTCGCGGTCCCCCTCGCCGACGCCCTCGAGGCCCTCCTCGACGGGGACCGACCCGCGGCGGACGGCACCGAGATCCCCGGGCTCGGCGGCATCCCCGCCCTCGCGATCGCTCCTCGTCCCCTCCGTGGCGTCGACATCACGCGCACCCTCGTGGACACGGGATGGCTGACCCCCGGGGAGCTTTCGGGATAACCCGAAGAGGGGCGGGGGCTGCCCGGGCGGTGCCGGGGCGGGGCCCACCCCTACCGTGGAACACATGACCACGGCATCCGTTCTCCCGCCTCCTCCGCCGAACCCGCCCGGTCGCGACGACTCCGCGACCGACACGGCGGTGACCCTTCCGCTGCCGCCTTCGGCGCCCGACGCGCCCGCGTCGTCGCGCGTGCGCATCGCCACCCCCGGTCGCATCGCCGGCGCGGCGGCGCAGCTGGCCGCTCTCGGCCTCGTCGGACCGATCGTGTTCAGCGCCCTCTTCGGCATGCTGGGCGGCGGCCTCGGACTGCTCGCCGCGATGCTCGTCGGCGTCATCGTCCTCGTCGCGCTCGTCTACGCCCTCTTCGCGGTGGCGTGGTTCGAACGGGCGCGCGTCGACGGTCTCTACGGCTTCGGTCTCCCGGCGTTGCGTCCGCGCCGGAGCCCCCGCTCCGGTTTCGTCGGCTTCCTGCACACGATCTGGCTGCAGGCCATCGACCCGGGTCAGTGGCGTGCGGTGGCCTCTTTCTCGATCGGCACTCTTCTCGGGCTGGTCGTGCTGACGGCGGCCGGTCTCTCGGCCTGGGGTCTCGCGCTCGCCGTCGCCCCGATCTTCGGGTGGCCCGACACGCGCTTCCTCGGGATCTTCCCGCTCGCCGGCGCCGCCGCCCCGCTCGTCGGGATCATCGCGTTCGTCGGCTCGCTCGCGGGCATCGTCGGGGTGGCCGTGCTGCACGGCGTGATCGTCCGCGCGATCTTCGTGCCCTCACGCGAGGCGGAGCTCGAGGAACGCGCTCGTACGTCCGACACCCGGCGCGCCGGGGCCGTCCGCGCCGCCGAGGTGGAGCGCACCCGCATCGAGCGCGACCTGCATGACGGCGTCCAGCCGCGGCTCGTCTCGATCGGCATGACCCTCGGTCTCGCCCAGACCAAGATCGACGACGACCCGGAGACCGCCAAGGCCCTCGTCGCCGAGGCCCACGCCTCGACGAAGTCGGCGATCACTGAACTGCGCCAGCTCGCGCGCGGCATCCATGCCTCGGTGCTGGACGATCGGGGACTGGATGCCGCCCTGTCGGCGCTCGCGTCTCGATCGCACATCCCCGTGACCCTCGACGTGCGTCTGCCGGGTCGGTGCAGTCGCCCGGCCGAGGCCGCGGTCTACTTCTCCATCGCGGAGGCCCTCACCAACGCCGCGAAACACTCGCGCGCGACCGCCTGCCGCGTGCACGTGCGTCTCCGCGAGGACGGGACCCTGTGGGCCCGCGTCGAGGACGACGGTCTGGGCGGCGCACGCGTCGTCCCGGGCGGCGGCCTGGACGGCATCGTCAACCGCGTGACCGCGGCCGGCGGCACCGCCCGCATCGACAGCCCCCAGGGCGGACCCACGACGGTGGAGGTGAGCGTCCCGTGCGCATCCTGATCTGCGAAGACTCCGTGCTCCTGCGCGAGGGACTCGTCCGCCTCCTGGCCGACGACGGCCACGAGGTCGTCTCCGCCCTCCCCGACGCGGAGGGGCTGGAGGCCGCGGTCGCCGACACGGCGCCCGAGCTCTGCATCCTCGACGTGCGGCTCCCGCCGACCTGGACCGACGAGGGCATCCGCGCGGCGATCGCGCTGAGGTCGCGGCATCCGGGACTCGCCGTCCTCGTCCTCTCGCAGTACGTGGAGGAGCAGTACGCCAGCGATCTGATCGCCGACGGACAGGGCTCGCTCGGCTACCTGTTGAAGGACCGGGTCGCCGACGTCCGCGACTTCCTCGACGCTGTCGCCCGCATCAGCGGGGGAGCGACCGTGCTCGACCCCGAGGTCGTGGGACAGCTGCTGGCTCGCCGCCGTCGCGACGAGCGCCTGCAGAGCCTGACCGAGCGGGAGCGGAGCGTCCTCGCCCTGATCGCGGAGGGCCGGTCGAATCAGGCCATCGCCGCGGCGCTCTTCGTGAGCGAGGCCAGCGTCGAGAAGTACATCACCGCCATCTTCACCAAGCTCGGCCTGGAGCAGGACGAGACCGGCAACCGCCGCGTCATCGCCGCCCTCGTGCACCTGGGCCACGACCACACCGGAGCAACGTCATGACCACCCAGACCCCCCTCGAGCCGACCCCCGTCGAGCCGACTCCTCGGCCGACGTCGACCTCACGCCGGGGAACCGTCCTGGCGGTGTCGATCGTCACGATCGTCGTCGGAGCGATCGCCCTCGTCGGCACGGTGGGCGGCACCGCGATCACCGCGGCGGCCACGCTCGCCGACACGCGATCCGACATCGAGGCGGGGTCCGTCTCGGCCCGGGGCCTGACCGATCTCGCGGTCGATGTCGCGGGCGGATCCCTCACGATCGAGTACGGCGACGTCGCGGACGCGACTCTGGATGCCGGCGGGGCGCGCCGCGGCGGGTGGACGTTCGAGCGCACGGGCGACAGCCTGCGGGTGTCGTCGCCGCGCGGAGCGTTCGTCGACTGGGACCGGGGCCCGAGCGCCACGCTCACCCTGCCCCGGAGCCTGAAGGACACACCGCTCGACGCGCGCCTCGACGTCACGGGAGGCACCCTCGATGTCGACGCCGACCTGCGCGGGCTGACGGTGAACCTCGCCGGCGGCGCGGTCGAGATGGCGGGAAGCGCCGAGACGCTCGACATCACCGTCGCCGGAGGCGCCGCGTCGGCCGAGATCGCGGGGGTCGACACGGCGTCGTTCGAGGTCGCCGGAGGCCAGCTGACGGCGGACCTCAGCGGGGCCACTCCGAGTCGGACCACCGTGTCGGTGACGGCGGGTTCGGCGGACATCACGCTCCCCGACGACGAATACCGTGTCGTGAACCGAGAGGGCATCGGCTCCGTCGACAACAGCCTCCGCACGTCGTCGTCGGCGAAGGCCGTGGTCGATGTCGAGGCCGCTCTGGGTCAGGTGTCGCTCTCGTCCTGAGCGCTGAGCGCCCGCGGGGCCCCCTCTCGTCGCCGAGCGACGGGGAGGGGCCCCGCGTTCGTGCGCCGGGGTCGGGCGATCACCAGCGACAGCAGGACGAGGGCGATCCCGACCGCCTGCAGCGCCGCGAGGGATTCCCCGCCGATGACGACCCCGAGGACGACCCCGGTCACGGGGTTCAGCAGCCCGATGATCCCGACGGTCCCGGCCGGCAGGTGCCGGAGCCCGGTGAACCAGCACACGAAGGCGAGGGCGGTGGCCACCACGGCGATGCCCGCGTAGGCGGCGATCCCGGCGGCGTCCACGTGCGGCGGCGGTCCCTCGACGATCCCGGCCGCGACCACGAGCGCGATGCCGCCCGCGGTGAGCTGCCACGCGGTCGTGGCGAGCAGCGGCGTGTCGTCGCGCCAGTGGGTGGTGAGGATCGCCCCGAGCGAGGATGCGAGCAGGGCGATGACGGATGCCGCGACCCCGGCCGGTGACACGGAGCCCGCCCCCAGGCCGACGACCAGCAGCACTCCCGCGATGCCGAGGACCGCTCCGGCGGCCCACCGCGCGGTCGGGCGCTGGGCGAGGAGCGGCCACGCGATGCCCGCGAGGGCGAGTGGGGCCAGCGCCATGATCGAGGCGGCGATCGAGGACGGCAACAGCTGAGCGGCGAGGTAGACGAGCACGAAGAACGCGCCGAAGTTGAGCAGCCCCAGGACGGGTGCCCGCCACCACCACTCTCCGCGCGGTCGCCGGCGGGCGAGCGCCCACAGCAGGAGCCCCGCGGGGAGAGCGCGGAGAGCGGCACCCCAGAGCGGGGCGTCGGGCGGCAGCAGGTGTCGTGTCACGACGTACGTGGCTCCCCACGCGATCGGAGCGACGGCGGTGATCGCGACGAGGCGCCATTTAGCTTCCATGGAAGACAGTATAGTTTCCACGGAAGGTAGCATGGATGCCATGACCGACCACGTCGATGAACTCGTCGCCCAGTGGGTCGCCGAGCGCCCCGATGTCGATGCCTCGCCGATGCAGATCATCGGGCGCATGAGCCGGATCGTCGACCGGCTCGAGGTCGAGCTGCTCGCCGTCTTCCGCCGCTTCGGTCTCGGGGAGGGCGAGTTCGACATCCTTGCGGCGCTCCGCCGGAGCGGAGAGCCCTACGCCTGCGCCCCGGGCGAGCTCGCGCGCCACACGATGGTGACCACCGGAGCGGTGACGAAACGGGTCGACCGGCTCGTGGCATCCGGACTCGTCTCGCGGAGCGCGAGCGACGACGACGGTCGCGGGCGGGTGGTCGCGCTCACCGCCGAGGGTCGGCGGGTCATCGACGAGGCGCTCGTCGCGCACGTGGCGAACGAGGAGCGGCTGCTGGCGGCGTTGGGGCCGGCTGATCGCCGTGCCCTCGAGAGCCTGCTCCGACAGTGGGGCGCGGGCCTGGGGGTGTAGCCGCTCAGCCCTTCAGCGCCTTCGCGATGCGCTGCGGCGACACCGGTTCGGCCGTGCCGAGGCGCTGGGCGAACAGGCTCACCCGCAGCTCCTCCAGGAGCCACCGCGTCTGCACGAGGTTCGCGGGAGCATCGGCGGGCAGGGGGATGGCGCCACCCGCCTCGGCGAACGCGGTCGCGGAGCGCTCGTACTCGGTCTGCCGCTGGCGGTCGCGACCGGGGTTGTCCGACAGCGTCTTCACGCGCTCCAGCGCTCCGGCGAGATATCGGGGGTAGTGCTGCAGGCGCGGCAGGCCGGTGCGCGAGAGGAAGCCGGGGAAGAGCAGCCCCTTCACCTGCCCCCGCACGTCGTTGAGGGCGCCGAGCAGCGTCATGGACGCGGCATCCTTCATCGCCCTCTCGACCTCGCGCTGGCCGAGCAGGATCTTCGCGGCGAGCGACACCGTCTGGAACGTGCGGTCCACCGAGGCCGCGGAGAACGCGTCGCGCACGCGCTCGAAGTCGGCCTTCGTGCGCACGACGCCGGTCGGGCTCTCGCGCCCGAGGATGTCGTCGGCCAGGGCCACGCGCGCGTCCTCGATCAGGGCTTTCGCGTTCTGGTACGGGGATGCCGCGAGGGCGAGCTTCTCGTTCGCGGTGAGGTGGTCGAGCACGTAGGTGGCGGGGGAGGGGACGGCGAGCAGCATCAGACGGCGGATGCCGGCGCGGGTGTGCTTCTCGGCATCCTCGGGGGTCGCCTCGACGCGCAGAGCGACACTGTCTCCCTCGTCGACCAGCGCCGGGTAGCCGCGCACGACGCCGCCCGCGACGGGGGTGTCGACGACCTCGGTGAGCTCGTCGAGGTCCCACGTCGTGAGCTTCGTGCGCGAGGCGAACGCCGGGGAGGCCTCGGCCACCTTCGCGGCTCTCTGCGCCGGTCGGGCGATCGTCGACTCGACGCTGGAGCGCGCCCTGTCGGCCAGGCGTCGCTGCAGCGCGCCGAGGTCGCGGTCGCTGCCGATCGCGCGCCCACGGCCGTCGACGGCGCGGAACGACGGCATCAGATGCCCGGGGACGCGTTCGAGCTCGAAGTCCGCCGCGCTCACCCGCTGGTTCGCGACGCGCTGGACGAGGGCCGCGAGGGCGTCGACGAGCGTCGTCCTCGGCAGGCCGTTCGCGTGCTCGGGGCCCTTTTCGGCGAGCTCGGCGGAGAATTTCTCGGCCCAATCGGCGGCGGGAACGACGTTGCGGCGGATCGTCTTCGGCAGCGCCCGCAGCAGAGCGGTGACGAGCTCGTCGCGCATGCCCGGAACCTGCCAGTCGAACCCGTCGGGGCGCAGCTGGGCGAGCAGCGGCAGCGGCACGACGACCGTCACTCCGTCGTCGGGGGCACCGGGTTCGAAGCGGTATGCGAGGTTGAGCGTCTGGTCGCCCTGGCGCCACCGCGCGGGGAACGCTCGGTCGTCGCCCTGAGCGCGGTCGCCGGTGAGGTCGGACTCGCGCAGGTCGAGCAGGTTCGGCGTGCGGTGGACGGCGTCCTTCCACCAGGCCTCGAACGAGCGCACGTCGGTGACATCGGCGGGGATCCGGGCGTTGTAGAACGCGAACACCGCTTCGTCGCCGATCAGGATGTCGCGGCGGCGCTCGCGCTCCTCGATCTTCTCGAGCAGACGGCGCTGCTCGACGTTGCGCCGCAGGAACGCCGTGAGGCGCTTGTCGAGCACCGAGGGGTCCCACTCGCCCTCGACCAGCGCGTGCCGCACGAACATCTCGCGCGCGAGAGGGCGGTCGAAGCGCGCGAGCTGCACGCGGCGGCGGCCGACGAGCTCGACACCGAAGAGCGTGACCTTCTCGTACGCGGCGGCGGAGCCGGCATCCTTCGACCAGTGCGGCTCGCTCAGCGACCGCTTCACCAGATCCGGGGCGAGCTCTTCGGCCCACGCGGGATCGACAGCGGCGACCGTGCGGGCGAACAGGCGCGAGGTCTCGACGAGTTCGGCGGCCATCACGGCCGAGGGGCGTTTCTTTTTCAGCCCCGAGCCGGGGAAGATCGCGAACCGCGCCCCGCGCGCGCCGATGTACTCGCCCTTGACGGGGCGGGCATCGCCCGGGGCCTTGCGGTCCTTGGTCTGCGCCATCGTGCGCGGATCCAGGATGCCGAGGTGCGACAGCAGTCCGGACAGGATCGCGCGGTGGATCGCGTCGCCGGCGGCGTGGCCCTCGGGGGCGTGATTCTGCCCCTCGCTCGACGGACCATGTCCCGATTTCTGCGGGGTGTGTCCCGCCTTGTGCGGTCGGGAGGGGTCAGAGGCCCGCGTGCCGCGCTCGCTCGCGCGGCCGCCGCCGCGCGACTCGCCGGACCCCCGCTCGCCGCCGAGCGACCGCAACTGCCGGTGCACGTCCATCCACTCGCGCACGCGCACGTAGTTGAGGTGCTCGCTGCGGCACAGGCGCCGGAACGCGCTCGAGCCGAGCTCGGCCTGCTTCTCCTGCAGGTACTCCCACAGGTTCAGCAGCGAGAGGAAATCGCTGGTGGGGTCGGTGAACCGCGCGTGGAACCGGTCGGCTTCCTCGCGGCGCTCCTCGGGGCGCTCGCGCACGTCCTGGATCGACATGCCCGACACGATCGCGAGCACCTCGCTCGACACGTCGCCCCGGCGAGCCTCGATCAGCATGCGCGCGAAGCGGGGGTCGATGGGCAGCCGGGCGATCTCGCGGCCGATCTCGGTGAGACGGGGTCCGCGATCGTCTCCCTGCCCACCCCGCCGGCGCGAGGGATCGCCGTCGGCGCGGGGATCGCGGCGTTCCGAACCCGGTGCCGGCAGCTTCACCGCGCCCAGCTCGACGAGAAGATCGAACGCCGCCTTCACTCCGCGCGAATCCGGCGGAGTGAGGAACGGGAAGGCCTGGATGTCGCCGAAGCCGAGCGACAGCATCTGCAGGATGACGGATGCCAGCGACGTGCGCAGGATCTCGGGCTCGGTGTACTCCGGACGGCGGAGGAAGTCGTCCTCGGAGTAGAGGCGGATCGCGACACCGGGCGACGTACGCCCGGCGCGGCCCGAGCGCTGCTGCGCGGAGGCCTGGGAGACGGCTTCGATCGGCAGTCGCTGGATCTTCGAGCGGTTGCTGTAGCGCGAGATGCGCGCGGTGCCGGTGTCGACGACGTACCGGATGCCGGGGACGGTGAGACTCGTCTCGGCGACGTTCGTGGCCAGGATGACGCGGCGGCGAACCCCCGCGACGGTCGACCGCTCGAAGACACGGTGCTGCTCGGCGGCGGAGAGGCGCCCGTACAGGGGGAGCACCTCGGTGGGAGCGGCGTCCTTCTGATAGGCCCCGCGGATGGCATCCGCCGCGTCGCGGATCTCGGCCTCACCCGGGAAGAACACGAGCACGTCGCCCGCGGGCTCCCGGTCGAGCTCACGGAGGGCCGCGACGACGGCTCCGACCTCGTCGACGTCGTCGCCGTCGCGCGCAGAACTCCTGACTTTCTGCGCCCCCGACCCCGCGCGACCGCGCGATGCCGGGCCGGCGGGGCCGTCGGCATCCGGATCTTCAGGAGTTTCGCCCGCGCCGTCGGCGCCATCCAGCGGCCGGTACCGGATCTCGACCGGATAGGTGCGGCCCGACACCTCGATCACCGGCGCCGGCACCGGCTCGCCGCCCGGCTCGGCGGGGGCGGCGGCGAAGTGCCGCGCGAAGCTCTCGGGGTCGATCGTCGCCGAGGTCACGATGACCTTGAGGTCGGGACGCTTCGGCAGGATGCGGCGGAGGTATCCGAGCAGGAAGTCGATGTTGAGGGAACGCTCGTGCGCCTCGTCGACGATGATCGTGTCGTAGCGGCGGAGGAGCCGGTCGCGGTGGATCTCGTTGAGCAGGATGCCGTCGGTCACCAGCGCCACGCGCGTGTCGGCCGAGACCTTGTCGGTGAAGCGCACCTTGTAGCCGACGGTCGAGCCGAGCGGCACCTGCATCTCGTCGGCGATGCGCTCGGCGATCGTGCGCGCGGCGATGCGGCGGGGCTGCGTGTGCGCGATCGATGTGCGCCCGAGCTCGAGGCAGATCTTGGGCAGCTGCGTGGTCTTTCCCGAGCCGGTCGCGCCGGCGACGATCACGACCTGGTTGTCGCGGATGGCGCGCGCGATCTCGTCCCGCGCAGCGCTGACGGGCAGCTCGGGCGGGTAGACGATAACGGGTTCGACAGACACAGCCTTTCAGCCTATCGCGGGCTCGCCCCGCCGGCCCCGCCCGCGTGGTTCCCGCGTCCGCGCCCTTCCCGGTGGCGTGTGCGATCTGTTCGCGCGAGGTGGGGGCTCGCCGAGCAGACGGCGCCCGTCATCGTTCGTCCAGCGGCACACGAGGGCGCGGCTTACGGCATCGCGGCCTTCGCGGCCAGGATCCGCGTCACGGCGGCGTCCACCTTCGCGGCGAAGCCCGCGTCGCTCTTCGCGCGCGAGAGCACCGCCTGATGCATCTCCGGGTACACCGACGAGTCCGCCGACACCAGCAGCAGGTCGATCCCCGCCTCGACGGCGAGCGTCGCGCGGTCGGCGGGCGACCACTGCTGCACCTGCTGCGCGGCGGAGAGGTCGTCGGTGGTCACGACGCCGTCGAAGCCGACCGTGTTCCGGAGGACCCCGACCACCGTGGGCGAGAAGGCGGCCGGCGCCGAGGGATCGATCTTGTCGTAGATCGCCGTCGACAGCATGACCACCGCTGGCCCCTCCGACACCACCGTCGAATACACGCCGACGTCGGCGCCGTCCGCCGTCACGACCTCATCGGTGACGCCGGAGGTGGTGTCGGTGTTGTCACCGACGTGGCCGAGCCCCGGGAAGTGCTTGAACGTCGGGAGCACGCCGCCGTCGCGCATCCCGGACGCGAACGCGCCGGCCTTGGCCGCCACGGTCGCCCCGTCGTAGCCGTACTGACGGTCCAGTTGGCCGATCGGCGGGTTGCTCTGCGCGGTCTCGGGGCTCGTGACGACGTCGGCCACGGGCGCGAGGTTCATATTGACGCCCGCCTGGGCGAGCTGCCCGCCCCAGGTCGCCGCGTTGCCGCGCAGGGTCGCGTCGTCCTGTTGCCCCTGGTCGACGGCGGAGGGGATGTCGTCGAACCCGGGGCCGCTCAGCACCTGGACCTCGCCGCCCTCCTGATCGGTCGACACCCACAGCAGCGGCTGCCCCGCGGCCTGCGCCGAGGTGAACGTGGACACGAGCGAGGCCGTCGCCTGAGCCCCGGCATCCGATCGTCCGTGCAGGAAGATCCCGCCGATGTGGTCGTCGGTGACCGCCGCCAGGGTCGTCGGGTCGGCCCCGTCGACCGAGGTCCCCACCATGAACATCTGTCCCACTCTGTCGTCGAGGCTCATCCCGGCCAGCGGGTCCGCGGTGGGAGTCGGGGTGGGGGTCTCGGACGGGGAGGGGGATGCCGTCGGGCTCGGCGTCGGAGCGGGCTCGGGGACGCAGCCGGTGAGCGCGAGCGCGGTGAGCACGAGCAGGGCGGAGGTCCGTGTGGCGGTCTTCACCCTCCGATGCTCTCGCACCGAGCGGCGGAACCGCGGACCCCTTGCGCCGGGACGCGCTGAGCCTCCGCGCGAGAGAGGTGTCGCCGGGTCCGACCGAGCGCCGCGTCGTGGGTGGGCGGGCCTCAGCCGCGTCCCACCGAGCACGTCGCCTGGTCGGCCTTGCTGCCGCTGACGTTCGACGGGAGCTCCACGACCTCGGGGCCGGGGGTGGCATCCGTCGCTCCGGGCGTCGGGGTCTCCGGGGCGGTGGGCTCGGCCGTGGGGGCCGACGGATCCAGGGTCACCCCGTCGTTGGCGCCGAGCTCGCCGGTGAGCGCGATCGGTGCGTTGCGGGCGAGGGCATCCCACAGCACGGCCGCGGCGGCGAGGTCGGGGACGACGCGGTTGGGGTCGGCGGGATCGTCGGTCACGGGGTACTGAACGAACGTGGTGTCGCTCAGCGGCACGTCCTTCAGCGTGTACGCCAGCTGCGCGATGCGCACGGGGTCGGCGAGGCTCTCGCTCGGCGTGACGTTGTCGACCGCGGTGTTCGCGAGCCCCAGCAGCGTCCCGGGGTTGGTGAGCACCTCCTCGCTGCGCACCTTGTTGAGCAGTCGCGACATGTACTGCTGCTGATTGCCGATGCGGGCGAGGTCGCTGCCGTCGCCGATGCCCTTGCGGGTGCGCAGGAACGCGAGGGCGTCGTAGCCCTGCACGACACGGGGGCCGGGTTCCCAGGTGATGCCGGCGTCGTAGTCGTCGATGCCGTCGCCGCCGATGCACACCTCGACGCCGCCGACGGCGTCGGTGATGTTGACGACGTTGCCGAAGCTGACCTTCGCGGCGAAGGGGATCTGCTGTCCCGTGAGGTTCGACACGGTGCTCGCGACGCACGCGAGACCGCCGGCCTCGTACGCCGTGTTGATCGACGCCTTCCACGCCCCGGACGACACCGTCCCGTCATCCTTGGTGCATTCCGGGATCTCGAGCTGCAGGTCGCGCGGGAACGAGACCACGGTGGCCCGACGCGGCGCGTCCGACACGTGGACCAAGAGGTTGACGTCGTTGCGGTCGCCCTCAGCACCCGGGTCGCTGCACCGCTCGCCGAAGGCCTCTTTGACCTGGTCGTCGCACTCGTCGGTGCCGACGATGAGCACGTCGAACGCACCCGCGTACTCGCTCAGGGATGGAGCCTCCGAGGGCGCATCGGGCAGCGGCACCGCGGCTTCCTGCAGGCGCTGCGACAGCGACCAGGCGTAGAAGCCGCCGACGGCGACAGCAGCGACCACGGCCACGGTGAGACCGATCGCGAGGAGCTTCAGTCCGCGGCGCCAGCCCGACACGGGGCGACGGCGGGCATGGGCGGCGGCAGGTTCGGGGGACACGGCGTCAGTAAACCACGCCTCCCGGCGAGAACCCCGAACGCACGCGACGGGGCGGCAGATGGCATCCGGCCGCCCCGCGCGCGTGTGCGTCCTACTGGCCACCCTCCGTGAGGGTCACGTCGATCGGCGTGTACGTGCCGTCGACGGTCACGCCTTCGTCCTTCAGCTCCGCGAGCGCCTTGTCGATGTACTCGTTGGAGTGCGCCGACTCGGCGGGTTCGGTGGTGATGAGGTTGAGGCCGTCCTGGTTCTTCGCGGCGAGCGCACCCTTGACCGTCTTGTCCCACGCGGCGGAGTCGATCGTGCCGAAGTCGCCACCGGTCCAGATGAGCTTGTTGACCTCGTTCATCTGCCAGAGCTGATGCACGGGGCCGACGGGGAAGGCGTTGACGCCGGGAGCGGTCGCGGCCTTGTAGGTGATGTCGGCGGCCTCGGTGGGGTTGTCGCGGGCGAACACCCATCCCTTGGTCACGGCCTTGAGGAAGCGCGTGGCCGCGTCGGCGTACGCGGGGTCGTCGGACAGGCGCTTCGTGTCGGCCCAGATGGCGTCCTGCAGCATGGCGCCGGCGGTGTCCTCGTACGAGATGACGTTGATGTCATCCATCGTGTAGAGCTTTCCGGTGGCGGGGTTGACGGTCTCGAGCAGCTGCGCGAGTTCGTTGTAGGTCATGGCCTGCGCGGCATCCACGTCCTTGTCGAGGAGCGCGTTCATCGAGAAGTCCTGCGTGGTGATCTTCACGGTCGACGCGTCGAGCCCCTTGTCGGCCATCGCCGCGAAGATCTCCCACTCGTTCCCGAAGCCCCAGGAGCCGATGCGCTTGCCCTCGAAGTCGTCGACGCTCGTGATGTTCGAGTCCTTCCACGACACCTGGGTCGTGCCGGACTTCTGGAACACCTGCGCGATGTCGGTCAGCTCGACGCCCTGGTTCTCGAGCGTGCCGAGCACCTTGGGAACCCAGGCCACGGCGAAGTCGACGTCGCCTGCGACGAGGGCGTCCTGCGGGACGATGTCTCCGCCGGAGGGGAGCACCTGGACGTCGTCGAAGCCCTCCTCCTGGAAGTAGCCCTTGTCGAGAGCGACGTAGTAGCCGGCGAACTGGGCCTGCGGCAGCCACTGCAGCTGCAGCTTCACCGAGGTCAGTGGGGTGAAGTCGGCGTCGGATGCCGCGGGGGCGGAGCCGCCGCCGGCGCAGGCGGAGAGGGCGAGGGCGGCGACGCCGACCCCGGCGATCGCGCCGAGCGCGCGTCGGGTGCTGTGTCTCATGGAAGGTCCTTCCGGTTCGGGTGGAGCGTGTGTCGGGTGGTGCAGGCTCTTTCGTCGGAGGGCGGATGCCGCTCAGCTCGGCGGACGGCCCGCGCCGAGGCGGCGGACGACGAGACGTTCGAGCAGCGAGGTGACGAGGAAGAAGACGAGGCCGATCACGATGCCCCCGCCCACGAACGCCCACGCGAGAGAGGCGCGGCCGGACTTGGCGTAGGTGGCGATCGCGGTGCCGATGCCGTCGGCGGGTCCACCGAAGTACTCGGCGACGAGGGCGGAGATGACGGCGAGGGATGCCGCGACCCGCACGCCCGTGACGAGATACGGCAGGGCCGTGGGGAGCGTGAGGCGCAGGAACGTCTGGCCCCCGGTCGCCGCGGTGGCGCGGAAGAAGTCGCGTTGCACGGGCCGCGTCTGTCGGAGGCCCCGGAGGGTGTTGACGAACACCGGGACGAAGGCGGCGATCCCGGCGACCGCCTGGCGGCCGAACTGGCTCGACGCGCCGAACATCGTGTTGAAGATCGGGGTGAGCGCGACGATGGGGACGACGGCGAGCGCCGCGACGAGAGGTGCGGTCATGCCGTCGACGGGACGCCACGTGGCGGCGAGGGCGGCGAACAGGATCGCGAGCAGACTGCCGGCGACGAGGCCGACGAGGGCGTTCGTCCCCGTGATCCCCGCGGCCTCGGCGATCAGGCCGAAACGCTCGACGAACTCGTTCGCCACCGCGAACGGGTCGGGCAGCATCCGTGGGGCGCTGCCCGAGGCGACGAAGGCGTACCACGCGGCGAGTCCGGCGATACCGACGACGAGGGGCGCGAGCAGCCGCACCCACCCGGGCAGTCGAGCGGCCGTCATCGCTCGTTCGCCCGGTGCAGGGGCGCGCCGTGGAGCGCTTCGCGGACGGCGGTGACGCGCGAGAAGTACTCCGGCGACTCCCGGAGGAGGTCGTCGCGGGCACGGCCCGGTCGGGTGTCGATGACCTCGGTGATCCGTCCGGGCCGGGGACTCATCACGACGACGCGATCGGAGAGGAACACCGCTTCCGGGATCGAGTGCGTCACGAAGACGACCGTGGCCTCGGTCTCGGCGGCGATGCGCGCGAGCTCGGACTGCAGCCGTTCGCGGGTCATCTCGTCGAGGGCGCCGAACGGCTCGTCCATCAGCAGCAGTCGCGGCGAGGCCGCGAGCGCGCGGGCGATCGCCACGCGCTGCTGCATGCCGCCGGACAGCTGGTCGGGGTAGCGCCCGACGAAGTCGGTGAGCCCCACGAGAGCGGCGAGCTCGGCGACGCGCGCCTCGCGGCGGGCGCGGGGCCAGCGGTGCAGCTCGAGGGGCAGGGCGATGTTCGCCGCGACCGTCCGCCAGGGGAGGAGCCCCGCCTGCTGGAACGCGATGCCGTAATCCTGGTCGAGGCGGGCCTGCCGCGCGGTCTTGCCCGCGAGGGTGAGCTCTCCGCCGGTGGGCGTGTCGAGGTCGGCGATGAGGCGCAGAAGGGTCGATTTGCCGCACCCGGAGGGGCCGATGAGCGAGACGAACTCCCCGGCGGCGATGTCGAGATCGACGTCGGTCAGGGCGATCACCTCGCCGCCGGCGCTCGGGAAGACCTTTCCGAGCCCGCGGGCCCGAACAGCGGTGGTGGTGGTCATGCGGTGTCCTCCCCGCGACGGAATCGATGAAGGGCGACGCCGATGAGGGCCACGCCGAGGGCCGCGACGAGCCCCATGGCGACGGTGCCGAAAGTCGGCGCCCAGGGGGCGGCGGGGTCGGACGACGCCTGCCCCGCGAGCTGGATGAGCATGCGGCCGATCCCGCCGCGCAGTCCGATCGACACCTCGGCGACGACGGCTCCGACGACGGCGGATGCCGCCGCGAGACGCAGCGCGGGGAGCAGATGCGGCACGGCCGCGGGCAGGCGCAGGTGGACCAGCGTCTGCCACCACCCGGCGGAGCCCGACCGCATGAGGTCGAGGTGCAGGGCGTCCGGGGCGTCGAGCCCGCGGAGCATGCCGACCGCGACGGGGAAGAACGCGAGGTACGACGCGATCAGCGCGACCGAGAGCCATTGCGGCCAGGGGAAGCCGGAACGGTCGATCTGCGTCCCCAGCGCGTTGACGACGGGCGCGAAGGCGATGAGCGGAACGATCTGGCTGACGACGATCCAGGGGAGGAGACCGGCTTCGACCAGCCGCCAGCGTTGCATCGCGATCCCCAGCAGGGCGCCGACGACGACGCCGATGAGCCATCCCAGGGCGGCGAGCCCGAGCGTCGTTCCGGCCGCTTGGAGCACCGAGAGGATCAGGGGCGGCGTGTCGCCGCCGCTGGTCGGGGCGAACATCCGCGCGACCATGTCCCACGCGTGCGGCATGGCGCGGTCGTGGGTGCGGGGGAGCAGGATGACACCCGACCCCGCCGATCCGTCCCCGCCCACGGTCACGCCGTCCGCCGGTCCGAGGAACTTGTACAGCTCCCACAGCACGACGACCGCGGTGACCCCGGCGACTCCCCAGCCGATCCGGGCGGCCATCCCGCGCCCGCGCGAGGGGCGGGCGGCGCCGACGACCTCGGTAGCGCCCGGGATCAGGACCTGATCGGTCACGGGGTGCTCACTGCTTCGCCGTCACGTGCTCGGACAGCGCGGGGATGACCGTCTCGCCGTAGACCCGCATCGTCTCCTCCTTGTTGTCGTGCTGGAGGTAGCCGGCGAACTGCGTCACCCCGAGGGCGCGCAGCTTCTCGAGCTTGGCGATGTGCTCCTCGGCGGTGCCGAGCACGCAGAACCGCTCGACGATCTCGTCGGGCACGAAGTCGACGTGGTCGTTGTCGCTCTTGCCGTGCGAGTTGTAGTCGTACCCCGTGCGCCCGGCGATGTAGTGGGTGAGCGCGGCGGGCACGTCGGAGCCCTCGCCGTACTTCGCCACGATGTCGGCGACGTGGTTTCCCACCATCCCGCCGAACCACCGGCACTGCTCCCGCATGTGCGCGCGGCTCTCCGGGGTGTCCTCGCCGATGTACATGGGGGCGGCGACGCAGAAGGCGATCTCGTCGGGGTCGCGACCGACGTTCTCGGCGGCCTGACGGACCGTCTTGATCATCCACTCGGCGATGTCGAGGTCGGCCAGCTGCAGGATGAAGCCGTCGCCGACCTCGCCGGTCAGCTTCAGGGCGAGCGGCCCGTATGCCGCGACCCAGACGTCGAGCTTCGACCCGCGGCTCCAGGGGAACTGCAGCGTCGCGCCGTTGTACTCGACGGCGCGGGAGTTGCCGAGCTCCCTGATGACGTGGATCGACTCCCGCAGCGCCTTCAGTGTCGTGGGCCGACCGTTGGTGACGCGCACCGCCGAGTCGCCGCGGCCGATGCCGCAGATCGTGCGGTTGCCGTACATCTCGTTGAGGGTCGCGAACGTGGAGGCCGTGACGGTCCAGTCCCGGGTCGCGGGGTTGGTCACGAACGGTCCGACGGTGACCCGTCGCGTCGCGGCGAGGATCGCCGAGTGCACGACGTAGGGCTCCTCCCACAGCAGGTGCGAGTCGAAGGTCCAGACGTGGCTGAAGCCGTGGGCCTCGGCCAGCTGCGAGAGCTGGACCGTGCGGGCGGCGGGCGGGTTGGTCTGCAGGACGACGCCGAAATCCATGGGGTCTCCTCTCAGACCAGGTACTGGCTCAGGCCGCGCTTGACGAAGCGTCCGTCGCCCTTGGCGCCGAGGTACGCGCCGTCGTCGACGACGACCTTGCCGCGCGAGATGACCGTGTCGACGTGCCCGTCGATCTCGAAGCCCTCCCACGCGGAGTGGTCCATGTTCATGTGGTGGGTCTTGCCGACCCCGATCGAGGTGTGTCCGGCCGGGTCGTAGACGACGATGTCGGCGTCGGCGCCGGGGGCGATGACGCCCTTCTTGCCGTACATGCCGAACATGCGCGCCGGGGTCGTGCTGGTCAGCTCGACCCAGCGCTCCAGGGTGATCTGCCCCGTCACGACGCCCTGGTACATGAGGTCCATCCGGTGCTCGACCGAGCCGATGCCGTTCGGGATCGCCCGGAAGTCGCCCTGTCCGAGCGTCTTCTGGTCCTTCATGCAGAAGGGGCAGTGGTCGGTCGACACCATCTGGATGTCGTTGGTGCGCAGCGCTTGCCACATGTGGTGCTGGTGGCCCTCGTGCTTCGACCGCAGGGGAGTGGAGCAGACCCACTTGGCGCCCTCGAAGTCGCCCCACTCGTCGCTCGAAGCGCCGAGCTGGTCTTCGAGCGAGAGGTAGAGGTACTGCGGGCACGTCTCGCCGAAGACGTTCTGCCCGTTGTCGCGGGCCCACGCGAGCTGTTCGACGGCCTGCTTGGCGCTGACGTGCACGACGTAGAGCGGCGCGCCCGTGAGATGCGACAGCATGATCGCGCGGTGCGTGGCCTCCTCTTCCATCTGCCACGCGCGGGCGACGCCGTGGAAGTACGGCGAGGTCTTGTTCTTCTCGATCAGCTGCTCCGCGAGCACGTCGATGACGGGGCCGTTCTCGGCGTGCATCATCGTCAGCAACCCGGTGTCGGCCGCGACCTGCATCGCGCGGAGGATCTGCGCGTCGTCGGCGTAGAAGACCCCCGGGTACGCCATGAACATCTTGAAGCTCGAGATGCCCTCGTCGATCAACCCGGGCAGAGCGGCGAGGGAGTCGGCATCCACCCCTCCGACGATCTGATGGAACCCGTAGTCGATCGCGCAATTGCCCGCGGCGAGCTCGTGCCAGTGCGCGAGGCCGTCCTGCACGCGCTCGCCAGCGCGCTGCACGGCGAAGTCGACGATGGTGGTCGTCCCGCCCCACGCCGCGGCTCGGGTCCCGGTCTCGAAGGTGTCGGAGGCGCTCGTGCCGCCGAACGGCAGCTGCATGTGCGTGTGCGCGTCGATGCCGCCGGGGATCACGTACTTGCCCGTGGCGTCGATGACGGTGTCGACGGATGCCGCGAGGTCGTGGCCGAGGAGGGTGGAGCCCGGCGCGAGGACCGCGGCGATCGTCTCGCCGTCCAGCAGCACGTCGGCGGCGGTGCGCCCGGTGGCCGAGACGACGGTGCCGCCGGCGAGGAGGGTGGTGCCCACGGTCACGCCTCCACGATCTCGCCGTAGGTGTCCGGCCGACGGTCGCGGTAGAACTGCCAGTCGTCGCGCATCTGCTGCACGAGGTCCATGTCCAGGTCGCGGATGAGCACCTCTTCGTGCTCCGACGAGCCCACCGCGCCGACGTGGTTGCCGCGCGGGTCGATCACCTGGCTGGTGCCGTAGAACGACACGGCGTCGTCGCCGTACTCGTTGTCCTCGCGACCGACACGGTTGGGCTGCAGCACGAAGTAGCCGTTCGCGACGGCGGCGCAGGGCCCCTCGACCTCCCAGAGGCGGTTGGAGAGACCGGGCTTGGTCGCGTTGGGGTTGAAGACCATGTGCGCGCCGTTCAGGCCCAGCTCGCGCCAGCCCTCGGGGAAGTGCCGGTCGTAGCAGATGTACATGCCGACCTTGCCGACCGCGGTGTCGAAGACGGGGTAGCCGAGGTTGCCGGGACGGAAGTAGAACTTCTCCCAGAACTTGTCGAGGTGCGGGATGTGGTTCTTGCGGTAGCTGCCGAGCACCGTGCCGTCCGCATCGACGAGGACCGAGGTGTTGTAGTAGACCCCGGTCTGTGCCTCTTCGTAGATGGGGAGCACGGAGACCAGCCCCAGTTCCTTCGCCAGAGCGGCGAAGCGCTGCACGATGGGTCCGTCCACCGGCTCGGCGTAGCGGTAGTACTTCTGGTCCTGTGTGATCCCGAAGTAGGGGCCGTAGAAGAGCTCCTGGAAGCACACGACCTGCGCTCCCGCCGCCGCGGCATCCCGGGCGAACTGCTCGTGCTTGTCGAGCATCGATTCCTTGTCGCCGGTCCACGTCGTCTGCGTGATGGCCGCTCGCACCGTCGTCATCGGGTCCTCCTCGCTCTCGACCGTCCGTCCGTCCGGCCGTGTCGTGTTCTGTTACTGTCGCGCCTGAACATTTCCCGACGATTTCCACGAGTGACACCCCCGTAAATTGGAGGACCGGATGCTGGCGCCCGACAGCCTCGTCGAACGCACCGCCGCGGGCCTCGCCGCCGAGATCGCCCGCCTGGTCAGCGAGGGCACTCTTCCCCCGGGCGACCGGCTCCCGACGGTCCGTCAGGTCGCGGCCGCGCTCGAGGTCTCGACGGGCACCGTGGCCACCGCGTGGCGCGCGCTCGCCGACGCCGGCGTGGTCACCTCCCGGGGGCGGGCGGGAACGTTCGTGCGCACCGAGAGACGCGAGTGGCTGAGTCCGCGCGTCCGCGGGCTCTCCGCTCCCGCGGTCGGCGCCGGGATCGCCGTGCCGCCCGGGCTCGGCGACGGTCGCCGGGGTGCGGCATCCGTCGCTCTCGACCTCTCGCTCGGCACGCCCGATCCGGCCATGCTGCCCTCCCTCGAGCGCGCTCTCGCGCTCGCCCGCCCGCGCGCCGACACCGGTCGTTACCATGACCTGCCGGTGCTCCCCGAGCTGCACGACCTGTTGCGCGAGCAGTGGCCGGTGCGGGGCGTCGAGGCGATCACCGTCGTGGACGGGGCGTTCGACGGGATCTCGCGCACGGTGGAGCAGGTCGTGCGTTTCGGGGACCGGGTGGCCGTGGAGTCGCCCGGATTCCCCTACATCTTCGACCTCGTCGAGGCGGCGGGCGGCGTCCCTCTGCCCCTGCAGACCGATCGCGACGGCATCCTTCCCGGATCCCTCGCCCGCGCCCTCGCTCAGCGCCCGTCCACTCTCGTGCTGCAGCCGCGCGCCCTGAATCCGACCGGGGCGTCGATGTCGATCGATCGCGCACGCCGGCTCGCCGACGTCCTGCTCACGGTGCCCGGGGGGACACGGGTCACGGTCATCGAAGACGACCATTCCGCGCTCATCGCGTCGGCGCCGCCGGTCACGCTCGCGCGCTGGATCCCGGGACAGGTGGTGCATGTGCGCGGATTCTCGAAGTCGCACGGACCCGACCTCCGGATCGCCGCCCTCGGCGGCCCGTCCGAGATCGTCGAGCGCATCATCCGGCGTCGCATGCTGGGGCCCGGGTGGACGTCGCGGCTGCTCCAGGCGATCCTGCTCGAGCTCCTCACCGACCCGCGGTCGATCGCGCCGGTGCGCACCGCGCGACTCATCTACCGCGACCGTCTCGACCGGCTCGCCGCGGGGCTGCGCCGTCTCGGCGTCGAGGTCGGAGAACCCGACGGGATCAACATGTGGATGCCCGTGCGCGATGAGCGCGCGGCGCTCGTGCATCTCGCGGCCGAGGGGATCGCCGTGGCCGCGGGCACGCCGTTCGTCGTCGACGCTCCGGACGTCGGCACCCCCGGCGCGGGGGGAGCGGAGGGCGGCGGGTGGGTCCGTGTGACCGGCGGATCCGTCACAGAGAACGTGCGCCTCGTGGCCGAGGCCCTCGCGCGCGCGTCGTCCGCCACCGCCTCGTCGTGACACGCGCGGGGGTCGTCAACCCCGGCGCCGCATCCGTCGGCCTCTTCTAGGCTCGATGCATGACCGTTCCTTCTGTTCAGCTCAACGACGGAAACTCCATCCCCCAGCTCGGCTACGGCGTGTTCCTCGTGCCCGCCGACGACGCCGAGCGCGCCGTGTCCGAGGCCCTCGAGGTCGGCTACCGCCACATCGACACCGCCGCCATCTACAAGAACGAAGAGGGTGTCGGCCGCGCCATCGCCGCCAGCGGCATCCCGCGCGACGAGCTCTTCGTCACGACCAAGCTCTGGAACGACCGGCACGACGGCGACGAGTCGCTCGCCGCGATC
>Ga0302349_1000991_pt1 | contig 25903 bp, 25 predicted proteins | sample PhyAR1_FD_202176 | JGI IMG/M metagenome (GOLD analysis project Ga0302349, IMG submission 202176) | Leaf surface microbial communities from alfalfa plants in UC Gill Tract Community Farm, Albany, California, United States - DLSL A.R1... | ecosystem: Host-associated > Plants > Phyllosphere >...
AACACCGACGACCATCTGCGCAACCACGGATTCCTCGCCGATCACGGCTCCTGGACCCTCAGCCCGGCCTTCGATGTGAACCCGAACCCGGATCCGTGGCGGGCCCGCTCAACGTCGATCATGGGAGCCGATGCCCTCCCGGACGAGGCCGGCGCCCTCCTGGCTCTCGCGGAGGACTGCAGCCTGGACACGGTGCGGGCCCGCGAAAGGATGGGCCGTGTCATCGCAGCACTGACCGGCTGGCGTGCCGCGGCGCAGCGCAATGGGGTCCGCGCGCAGGAGATCACGATGATGGCTGAGGCCATCGAGCCGCGTCTGGAGGCGGTCCTCGCCGCTGCGAGCGCGGGAACAGGCACGTGAGCGCATGACTTCGACCGCTTCATGGCTGTGAATCTGCGCGGCGTGAGAATCAGCATGAAGCAAGAGCTCGGGCACGTTGGAGGAGATCGCCTCGGCCGTGCTGTGGCTGGGCAGCTCCGGCGCGGCCTTCACCATCAGCCAGGCCATCGGTATCGACGGCGGCTTCACCGTGCTGCAGGCGCCTGCAGTACACATTCCCGCCGAGTTCGCCGGAGCCGGGATCTGCCACCCGAGGCGTCTTGCCAGGAAGTCGGCATGCGCGGGCAGGATTGTGTGCTTGTTGGTGCAACCCGACATCAGGACCAGCGTGCCCAACCGCCAGCTGCCATGCAGTGAACTCAGCTAACGCAGCACTGGCAGCACCGGGTTCTAGCGGCCGCTTCCGTCACGCGCGAGAATTTTCTTACCCCAGGAGAATCATGTCGGACTACGCGAAACCGTAGCTGTCTTTCACCGTGTAGATCGATCGGCTGGCCGGGCGGGGTGTCGAAATCGAAGACGGTTTTCGTGTCGCGATAATTCTGGACGCGACCGGATACTTTCAGCTCACTCGATGCGCATGCCCCCCAAATCGTGGGCAGGCCCGGACTCACGGGCTTCGTATCTCCCAGGTCCTGAACCTCGAAGAATCAGGCTCATGACCCCCGAGGAACTTCAGCAGCTGCCCACCGGCCAACTCCTGCGGTTGGAAACAATGGTTCGGGCGGAATTTACCCGACGCGGAATCTCCCGCACAGCAAGCAGCCTGGCCGGCGAACTGGGCGAACACCTCACGAAGCTGGTCTATGGCTGCACTCTGGCAGTCCAGGGCACCGCATCGTACGATCTCATCGACAAGGAAAACCGAAGAATTCAAGTGAAGACCCGCATGCTTCCCACCGGGGCTCAACGTCATTTTCAGTTCAGAAACGACCAGCTCGATTTCGAGCTCGCGGTCTGCCTGTGCTTCAACCGCGAGACCTTCGAACTTGAGTGGGCTCGCGAGTTCAATCGTGCAGAGATAGAAGATCTGAGCACCGAGCACGAAAAGGGTCCCCGTTTAAGTACCGGCAAAGCGTTCAAGAACGGCAAGGACAAGACCGAGCTGTACCGTACTGCGCTCGCCAGCATCGACATCTAACGGCGTCCAGGCAGTGAAGTACACGTCGCTTGCCGAGCAAGGGCATCACGATGGGCGCGCACTATTACAATGATTGCGAACACCTATCACTATACTTCCGAACACGTTCCGAATATCATGGAATCATGACGATCGCAGCTGATTCTTCCACGACCACCCGACGCTCATCGGATTTAAGCAAGCACTCGGCCGAGGTCTTCGCCGAGGCCGAGGAGCACCCCGTCACAGTGACCCGCCGCGACGGCGAGTCCCTCGTGCTCATGTCTCAGCGCGAGGCCGACGCCCGCGCCGAGCTCCTGAACATCGCCGGCACGCTCATCACGGTGACGCTCGAAGATGGCCTCCTGAGCGAGCGCATGGCCAGCCGATACCCGTGGATGTACGCACTGAGCGCCCAGGACCGCGAGCAATGCGCCCGGGACCTCATCGACGCCGCTCGGGCGTCCTTCGCGACGCAGCAGCCTCACCTGGCGATCACGAAACTCACCAGCTGGCGCGAGACCGCCACGGCGATCGCCGCGGGCCTGGGCTCTGAACCGGTCGAATGGCTCGACGAAGACAACGACACTGTAGTCGAACGCCCCTGACCATGGCTAAGCAGACCCTAGTCCCACGTCCTGCGAAGAAGTCAGAATACGTGTTGAAGTTCGCCACGAATCAGTCAGAAAAGGGCTGGCGAGACCTCGTAGCTACGATCAGGAACCCCATGAGCGAGACCTGGGATTTCCTGACTCGCACCCCCTTGACGAGAACCCCGAGCAACTACCCGCTCGAAGGATCGCTGGGCGTGATCACTCGGGGCGACCGAACATTCGAGCGCTGGCAGCATAAACCCACGCTCAAGGGCACAGCTCGGGTATGGTTCTACGTTGACGCTGGCACTGTCTTCCTGGAACAGGTCCATACCGCTCATCCCCACGAGACAAAGTAGCCCGGCATCGGATAGTTCACCCCGCGGGTGATGCGACTGCTCTCAGAAGACGTGACAGGCAGGCCCAAGCGCGAAATCGACGCGTTCTTCGGCGATCGGGGAATCTGCCTCGGGCCGCCGCAGTCCTCGCCGCCACTGACATAAAATGCTCGCGGTGCCAACCCTGCTTCTCATCGCGGATGGCACCGCTCTGATGTTCTAAAGCATAAGATGCGCGTTATAGATGCTGGCGCGGCGAGAGAACTCGAAAAGGAGGTCTCAGTCCTCCGCGTACTCGTAGGTGTCCCATTGCCGCCATGGCTGCCGCTCTGCATACGCCGCCACATCTAAATCGGATCCTGATCAGCGCCGCGGACGTGGCTGGCACACCGGGCAGGTATAGGACGAACGCCCCATGAACGCGTCCCGTCGGATCACCGAGGCCACCCCGTTGTCGGCGCAGCGCAGGCAGGGTTTGCCTTCGCGTCCGTAGGCGTTGAGCGAGCGGGCAAAATAGCCCAACTTCCCACGATAGATACATTGAAAAACTGGGAGCCTCTGAAGGTGGTGTTTCCGCTGGTCAGAGGACACTTCATGGTGGGACGACGCGCGAAGGACGAGCACTGCCTACACACCAGAATACGGCAGCAGGACTTCAACATGTCAACGACCCAGTCGAAGCAGGAATCGGGCATCAGCGACCGTGCGCACAGGACGCGTCCACCATCGAAGTTGGGCACTGCGTCGCCTACGACGCAGTCCCGGCCTCCTGCGTTATCGCGGAGGCCGGGTCTCGTCTCGTTCAGCTGAAGTTCTCTGGAATGCTCTGTCGTCAGGAGTTCAGTCTGCTTCTAAGGCTCTTTCTCAGATGGCGTGGCGACCCTGTGCGGCGGAGGTCGGCAAGTCGCTCTTGCCCAGCGCCTCGCCGACCTGCAGGGCGTCGGCCCAAGTAGCGGTGTCGGCGACGGCAGCCCAGTTCGACTGGAGCAGCGCCATGAGGGTTTCGTGGACCTGCTTAGCGGGCGCGCGCCCGGCCTCGTTGGCGAGATCGACCGCGCCGGTCGCGTCGGAGAGGACCTCGACGGAGAAGCCGAGGGGCTCGGCGGCGGCCGCGGATCCGATCACGCAGTTGTTGGTCATGTAGCCCACGAGGGTGACGGTATCGACGTCCTGTCCACGCAGCCACTCTTCCAGGTCGGTCCCGGCGAAGATGCTCGAGAACTGCTTGCGCAGGCGGTACGCGGCGCGCTCCTCGTGAGCGGCGACCGAGGGGTGGTTCTGCCAGGTCGGCGATCCGGCGGCGAAGACCGGTGCCTCGGCGGGCAGCTCGTGCTGCACCAGCACGACGGGGACGCCGGCCTGCTCTGCAGCCTCGAGAGCTGAGTCGATGCGGGCGATCGATGCGTCGCGGTCCGGGTACTGGACCGGGAGGAGGCCTTCGAAGTACTCCTGCTGGGCGTCGATGACGATGAGGGCTCGGCGGGGTGCGGTCATGATTTTCTCTCCTATGTGCTGGATGATGCTGTGGTCGTTTGGCTGGGTGGTGCTCGATGGCGAGGGACGGCGAGGGATGGCTGCCCAGAGATCGGTTAGCTGATGGCTGCCGCTTTCTGGAGCTGCAATACCGCGTGAGGGGCGCTCTGAGCTGTGATGCGGAGCGCCTCGGACATTGTGAGGAACGGGGCCCAGATCGATGCGATCTGTCCGACGGTGAGGCCTCCGGCGATCGCGTAGGCGGCGGCGGTGACCACGTCACCCGCCGAGTCGCCGACCATGTGGAACCCTCGCACCTGCCCGTCCCGGCGATCGGAGATGAGCATGGCCTTCCCGGCCGACTCTCCATTGATGGCCGCGCGAGGCACTGCCATCAAAGGTAGTTCACGCACGTCGACGTCGATGCCTTCGGCGGCGGCCTGCTCGGTCGTGATGCCGACGGACGCGAGCTGGGGCGAGGTGAAGGTGACGCGGGGCAGGATCGAGTAGTCGATCGAGCGCGAGGAACCAGCGACAGCGTTCTCGGCCGCGATCGCGCCCTCCGTGCCGGCGACGTAGACGAACTGCGCAACTCCCGTGACGTCGCCGGCGGCCCAGATTCGCGGGTGGGTGGTGCGCAGGTGGTCATCCACGGTGATCTCGCCGCGTGGACCGGTCTCCACGCCGATCACCTCGAGGCCCAGGCCCGCCGTGGCCGGTTCCCGACCGGCGGCGATGAGGATCCGCTCTGCTCGGACTTCTCGTGCGACGCCGGCGACCATCGCCGTTCCGACGACGACACCTCCGTCATTGCCGACTTCGAAGAGGTCGGCGTCCTCGAGGATCTCGATGCCCTGCTCAGTCAGCGCTTCCTTGAGCGCCGCGGAGATCTCGGGCTGCTCCTGGGGCGCGATCCTCGAAGGGAGCTGCAGCACCGTCACCGTCGCCCCGAGCCGGGACAACCACTGCGCCTGTTCCAGCCCGACGGCGTTGCCGCCGACGACCAGGACGCTGTCGGGGACCTCGGAGAGGGACATAGCCTCAGCGGAGGTGAGGTAGTCCACGGCCTCGAGGCCGGCGATTTGCGGAATCCGAGGGACGGCACCCGTGGCGACCACGACGTTTCGAGAGCTCACGCTCGTGACCGCCCCGTCCTCCCCTTCCACCTCGATCTCGACCGGGGCGTCACCCGCGCTCGGCAGGAACCGGGCGTCTCCGCGCAGGACGTCGATGCCGGAGGCGAGCGGGCCTTCGACATGGTCCGCTTGCCGGCGCTCGTCGGCGAAGCGGTCCTTCCAGGACACGAGGGCTTCGAGGTCCACGGCATCCGCGGAAGTCGAGACGCCTGGATAGCGGCCGGCCCCGGCGGAGTGGTAAGCCTCCGCAGCAGACAAGAGCATCTTCGAAGGGACGCATCCGACGTTGAGGCACGTGCCGCCGGGCCGTCCGCGCTCGATCATCACCGCCGTCTTCCCCAATGCCCGAGCGGTCTCCGCCGCTGCGCGCGCCGCGCTTCCTCCTCCAATGACGGCGAGGTCGTAGACCGGGGCGATGCTGTCCGTTGTTCCCATATGGGTCTCCACTTCTCTGCAAGAAAATACCAGACCGACCGGTCTGCCTACTCTTGAGGGTAGAACGGTCGGTCTGGTATCGTCAAACCCATGGCTGCACATGACCACCCAGCACTGGAAGGCCCTTCCGCGCGCGAGCGGATCCTTGACGCCGCCTCGCGCCTCTTCGCCGAGCACGGGGTCCGCGCCGTGGGCGTGGCACGAGTGATCTCGGAGGCCGGCGTCGCCAAGGCCACCCTGTACGTGCACTTCCCATCGAAGGACGATCTCGTGCGCGCTTACCTGGAGCGCCAGGCCGAGCGCTCTGAGCGGGAGATCGATGCCCTTGAACGAGGAGGACTCCGTGGAGCACGGCTGATCCGGGCGGTCTTCGACCTGGCAGCCAGTGCCGCGGCGCAGGATCGCTATGCAGGTTGCTGCTTCATCGCGGCGTCGGCTGAGCACCTCGACGATTCCAGAGGAGTCTCCCAGGTGCTCACAGACCAGCGGAAGTCGCTGCTGCAAAGGTTCGACCGCTGCCTCGACGACGACGATCAGCGGAGCCGGGACCGGACAGCCAGGCAGCTGATGGCGCTCCTAGACGGAGCGAAGATCGCCTCGCTCGAGAATGGCGCAACCGCCTTCGATGCCGTCGTCCCGCTGGTCGACCTCCTGACGGCCCGTGCCACACCCGGGCCCCTCGTCGAAGAATCCCAGCCCTGATTGCACAACCGTCCAGGTGCTCCGAGCAGCGCAGCGGGCAGCAAAGAACACTGCGCTCGGAAGGCCGGACGATGACCCGTTGGCGCAGGCATGCCTTCGAAGGATCGACGCAGCAGGGGCACCTGTAGCCAGGAGCCCCAGAGGGAGGCCGAAGACTCGTCAGGCGGACTCCCTCACGACCATGGTGAAGAGGTCCGCCGGATCGGTGCTCTCGGGCGCGACGCCCTCCCGCAGGGCCGACGTCACGCCTCGCACAATGCGCCGGGCCTCGGCGACGTGATCGATGGCGATCGTGGTCAGCGGCGGAGATGCAAGACGTGCCGTGGGGACGTCATCAGCGCCGATGACGGCCAGGTCGCCCGGGACGCCCACTCCGACGAGCCGGGCACCGGCGAGCAGCGCCTGGGCCACGTCGTCGTTGTAGGCGCAGACCGCCGTCACGGGCTCGCCCAGCCCTCGCCAGCGCTCGACCGCAGCAGCGGCGGATTCCGCGTCGAGCGCCACGGTGCGCACGTCCGGCCCTGCGATGCCGGCATCCGCGCACGCCGCCTCGACCCCTTCCAATCGAGGCTCAGCGAATCCGCGGAGAGACGCGGGCTCAGGGCGGGCATAGCCGATCCTCGTGTGCCCGGCCGCGATAACGTGCTCGGCCTGCAGCCGGCCGATCCTGGCATCAGGTCGGAGGAAGCGCCCGCTCCCGCCGGACTCTCCGGAGAAGAAGACGACGACCGACTGCACTCCGGCGCTGCGCATGGCGCGCTCGGCATCCGCGTCGACGGGGCCGTAGGACAGCACTGCCGCCGGGGAAATCTCCCTCCACACGGCCTCGATGCCGCGCGTTCCCGCGCCCTCGATGTGCGTCACGAGAGTGAGGCCCTCTGCGTCGAATCCAGCGGTGAGCTCGGCCAGGAGCGATCCCACAGCCGAGCCGATCGGCCAGGGCTGCAGGATGCACAGCACGACGTCGGACCGCCCTCGCTTCAGCGTCCGCGCTGCCGCGGACGGCGTGTAACCCAGGCGTGCAGCGGCGTCGAGCACGCGGCGGCGCGTGCTGTCGGGGATCGTCTGATGAGGAGTGCGGTTCAGCACATAGCTCACGGTCGAACGCGCCACTCCCGCCTCACGCGCAACATCCGTGCTGGTGACCCGCTTGCCTGTGCTCGTTCCCATCGGTCCCGCCTTTTCCACGTTCTGTCGATTGCCTCTTGACGCTTCTGTAGTCCAGTGTAATACTTACTCCTGTCACTGACACGTGTCAGTGACAGGAGTCAGCACAACGAGGTGCCCGTCGAGCCCCTGCCCGCCGCCCCCCCTCTCACGTTGTCGACTCGTGCTTCCGAGCGGAGCGCGCCTGAGCGCCCGCTCCCCACCTTCGGCATCGAGAGCAGGTCCGCCATGAGCAGCCCGACCCATCCCTACCAAGACCCGTCCCTGAGCCCTGCACAGCGCGCTGAGGATCTCCTGTCCCGGCTCCCGCTCGAGGACAAGGCCGGGCTCATGTTCCAGCCGCTCGCCGCGCTCGGTGATTTCGACGCCTCCGGGCCGATCGGGTACCCCTCGACCCGCACCTTGCTGGAGCGGCGGATCAATCACTTCAACACCCTCCAGGCACCGAGTGCGCGCGAACTGGCACAGTGGGCTAATGCAGTGCAGACGGAGGTGCGCAAGCAGCCGTTCGCCATCCCGGCCACCATCTCGAGCGATCCGCGCCATGCCTTCGGCAACAACCCCGGCACGGGGCTCGCCGCGGGACCGTTCTCGCAGTGGCCCGAGCCCCTCGGGTTCGGCGCATTGGACGACCCGGATCTGACGGAACGCTTCGGCGAGGTCGTCCGCCGCGAGTACCGCGCAGTCGGCATCACGCTCGCCCTGCACCCGCAGATCGACCTGGCCACGGAGCCGCGCTGGTCGCGCACCGGAGGCACCTACGGGCAGAACGCGGCGACAGCCTCCCGCCTGGGCGTCGCCTACGTCCGCGGCCTCCAGGGCGAACAGCTCGGTCCCCACTCGGTCGCCGCGATGGGCAAGCACTTCCCCGGGGGCGGACCCCAGCTGGACGGCGAGGATCCGCACTTCGCCTACGGCAAGGAGCAGGTGTACCCGGGCGGGCTCTGGGACATGCACCTGCAGCCGTTCAAGGACGTGCTCGCTGCGGGGATCTCCCAGATCATGCCTTACTACGGCGTGCCGATGGCCACCGAGTACGAGGAGGTCGGCTTCAGCTTCAACCGGGAGATCGTCACCGACCTGCTGCGCCGGGAGCTCGGCTTCGACGGCATCGTCTGCAGCGACTGGGGCATCATCGGCGCGACGCCCTGGGGCGTGGAGCACTTGATCTTCGAGCAGCGCATGGTCAAGGCCCTCGACGCGGGGATCGACCAGTTCGGCGGCGAGGCGATTCCCGAGATCCTCATCGGCTTGGTCCGCTCGGGAGAGGTGAGCGAGTCCCGCATCGACGAGTCCGCCCGCCGTCTGCTGAAGGAGAAGTTCACCCTGGGCCTCTTCGATGACCCGTTCGTCGACGCGGAGCGCGCGGAGGTCGTCGTCGGTGCCACCGACGCCCGGGACGCGGGGATCGCCGCCCAGTGCGCCGCGCACACCCTGCTGGTGAACGGCACAACGAAGGCGCATCTGCCGCTGGAGCGGGGCATCTCGGTCTACGTGGAGGGCATGGACCCCGCCACGCTGGCGGGACGCGCCCATGTCGTCGCTTCCCCCGAGGGCGCGGACGTCGCGATCCTGCGCATCGCGGCCCCCTTCGAACAGCGGGGCGTCCCCGGCGACCTCGAATCCTTCTTCCACGCCGGCTCGATCGAGTTCCCGGCCCAGGACGTCGAGCACATCGCGGCGATCGCCTCCTCAGCTCCGACGGTGGTCGGCGTGTACCTCGACCGCGGCGCGGTGCTGACACCCCTGCTTCCGCACATCGATTCCCTGGTCGCCGAGTTCGGCGCGAGCGACGAGGCGTTCGCCCGGGTCGTCTTCGGCGAGGCCGAGCCGCGAGGGCGGCTCCCCATCGAGCTGCCGTCCTCGACCGCGGCCGTGGAGGCCAGTCGGCCCGATGTCCCCTCGGACTCCGCAGATCCGGCCTTCGAGTACGGCTTCGGCCTCCGATACGAGGACTGGCGACCGCGACCGCGGCCCACGGACGCGGAGCGGTCCGCCACGACCGTCGCCCGACGCAGCGGAGGGCGCTACCGTCTGGACCGGACGAGCATCGGACTGCTGCTCAAGGATCCTGAAGCCCGCACCGTCCTCGCAGAGGACATGCCCGAGCTGTTCGACCACCCGATGTTGAACGTCTCCTTGGGCATGGACGTCCGCTCCGCCGTCGCGATGGTCGCCGACGGCGTCGATGAGACGCGCCGCCACAGCCTGCTGTCTCGGCTCGCCGCGCTGTAGTCCCGACATACCACCCACCCGCACCATCTCCGCGCTTCGGCCTCCATCCTGCTAGACCCACGGCGCGCCTTCGAGAAAGGAACCGGAACATGTCCGGTACTGCCCCCACATCCGCCAATGCGATCGTCAGACACGTCGGCGCAGGCTTCATCGCACTGTACGTCCTCGCCTACATGGGCGTGTGGCTCGCGCTCATGGCCCCTGTGCTGGTCACCCTGCCTCTGAAGGTCAACGGACTCGTCGGCACGGAAGCCGCTCCCGGCGCGCTCGGCCTCATCACCGGCATCGGTGCGCTGCTCGCCCTCATCGGCAACCCGCTGTTCGGCAGGCTGAGCGACCGCACCACGGCCAGGCTCGGCATGCGCCGCCCCTGGATGATCGTCGGGCTCGTCGGCGCGACAGCCGGCCTGCTCCTCATCGCTCTTGCCCCTGCGGTCTGGGTCGTGGCGATCGGCTGGTCGATCACCCAGCTCGCCTTCAACGCCCTGCTGGCTGCGGTCGTCGCCATCATGGCGGACCAGATCCCCGAGGGCCAGCGCGGCGTGGTCTCCGGCGTCCTGGGAATCTGCGCCCCGCTCGCCCTCGTCGTCGGAGCCTATGTGGTCCAGCTCGTCGCTCCACTGGGCCAGGTGGCGATGTTCCTGTTCCCCATGGCTATCACCTCCGCGTGCGTCGTCGCGTTCATGGTCGTGCTGCGGGACCGACGACTGTCGGGAGACGATAAGCCCGCCTGGTCGTTCCGCGAATTCCTCGCCACCTTCTACACGAGCCCTCGCAAGGCCCCCGACTTCGCCTGGGCCTGGATCAGCCGGTTCCTGTTCGTCATGGGCCAGTCCTTCCTCCTGACGTACCAGGCCTTCTACCTGCTGAACAAGATCGGGATCTCCGAGGTCCAACTACCCGACAGCATCTTCATCGCCACAGTGGTCTCCTCCGCCTGCTGGGTGCTGTTCAGCCTCATCGGCGGCAAGCTCTCCGACAAGACAGGACGCCGCAAGGTGTTCGTCCTGGCATCCGCGCTCGTGTATGGGGCAGGCCTGCTCGTGGTCGCGTTCTCCTCCGAGATGACCGTGTTCCTGATCGCCATGGCGATCACCGGTGCCGGCATCGGCATCTACTTCGCCGTCGACCTCGCCCTGGTCACCGACGTCCTGCCCAACCGCGACAACGCCGCCAAGGACCTCGGCGTGTTCAACATCGCCAGCGCCCTCCCCCAGTCGATCGCCCCGGCCATCGCACCCGCGATCCTCGCCGTCGCCGGAGGCGACTACTCAGTGCTCTTCGTCGTGGCCGGGGCCTGCACCATCATCGGCGCTCTGGCGGTCCTGAAGGTCAAGGGCGTGCGATGACCCCGTGGCCGGTCCCTGCGCGACCGGCCACAGCGACCCAGTTTGAAAACCACCGATTGATTAGGAGAAGCAATGCACAACCACAATGAAGAAGCCGCGTTCATGGCCGACATCAAGGAGTCCGCGCCGGAGATGGTCTCGGCCTTCTTCGGGTTCGACAAGGCCGTCTTCAAGAAGGAAACCGGCAACCTCGACCTCGCCACGCGGGAGCTGATCGCGGTCGGCGTCGCGGTGACCACCCAGTGCCCGTTCTGCATCGAGGACCACGCCAAGCGCGCCGTCGAGGCCGGCGCGTCCAAGGCCGACGTCGCCGAAGCCGTCATGGTCGCCGCCGCCCTGCGCGCCGGAGGCGGCGTCACCCACGGCTGGAAGGCAATGAAGGCCATCGCCGATCACGAGTAGCCACTGCCGCAAGGCCACACCGGGAACGCCGAGCCCGCTGTTCCGACCGCACGGAGGTCACGTCCGGAGGCTCCAAGCCGCTCGCACTCGCGGATCCGGTCCCGATCCGGCAGACCGGGCACTCCCCTGCGGTGGCCGCCGGTCCATCCCAACCCCCGCTCCGGCTTCGGCACCGATGGGCCGTGGCCCGTCGCCTGAACCCGTTCCACTGCGCTCGACGAACCAGGCGATGAACAACGGTTCCTCGATGCCCAACAGGAGACTTCGACGGACTGCTCCCGATCCACTCGGATCGCGAGCAGTCCGTCGCTCGCATCCGAGCCGAGATGGACGACGCCGTGGACCGGGAATGCTCCTCGTGCAGTTCCAGCATGGGCTGGCTGCCCACTCCCGAGGCCCCGCTGCCGGATCAGCGCCGCACCAGAACCACCAGGCGGTGGTGCTCCTGAGACGCGCCTCTGGATCCGCGATCGAGCGATGAGCACCGAGCCGCCTGGCCGAGCCGGCTCGCAGGACCTTCGCATCCTGGGTCGCGGCCCCGCCGGACGGCATCGCACCCCAAGGCGTCGACGACGGACCTCGCGAGAGTCCAGCGCCGCTTGCGGAATACCCATGGGGGGTATATCGTTTTGTGGAAGAGATACCCACAGGGGGTATGGAAGGGAGGCCATCCGATGGCTGCGAACGAGTACCAGGTGACGGGCATGACCTGCGGTCACTGCGAGATGTCGGTGCGCGAAGAGGTCGGCGAGGTCGCCGGCGTCACCAGCGTCGAGGTCAGCGCTCAGACGGGGAAGCTCGTCGTCACCTCAGCGAGCGACATCGACGACGCGAAGGTCCTGGCCGCCGTCGAGCAGGCCGGCTACAAGGCCCAGCGAGCCTGATGAGAGCGCCGGCACGGCTCGCCCTCTACGGCGCTGGGCTGGTAGTGGCGTTCGGCGGGGCCTACGGGCTCGCCGGCGTCCTCGTCCCGGAAGACGTCGTGGAGTCGTGGACCCAGCAGAGCCGGATGAACGAGCACACCGAAGGGAGGAAAGAGATGAACAGCAGCAGCGACGCACCGCACGGGGCCGGCGGGATGGCCGGCCACGACCACCCGGCCGACGGCGGGGCTCCGCCCGCGGGGATCCAGGCAGCGGACGATCCGACATACCCGGTCGGCACGAAGGTCATCCTCGCCGCCGATCACATGCCGGGCATGGACCGGTCGGAGGCGACGATCTCCGGGGCGTTCACCACGACGACGTACTCGGTGAGCTACACGCCCACCGACGGCGGAGAGCCCGTGGTCGACCACAGGTGGGTCGTCCACGAGGAACTCGGGAACCCCGGGCCGGCACCGCTGCCCGACGGCACCGAAGTCGCGCTGGAAGCCGACCACATGGCGGGAATGCAGGGCGCAACAGCGACGATCGACTACTCCACCCAGGAGACCGTCTACATGGTCGACATCGCGAACGAAGACATGACGATGACCAACCACAAGTGGGTCGTCGAGAGCGAGATCCAGCCTGCCGGCTGATCTGGCCGCTGGAGACGAAGAGAGGAAGGGGCGCGCAGTGAGCACCCAGGCACAGCCGGTCGCAGACACCGGCATCGAGCTCGAGATCGGCGGGATGACCTGCGCGTCATGCGCGAACCGGATCGAGCGGAAGCTCAACAAGCTGGACGGGGTGACCGCAACGGTCAACTACGCCACCGAGAAGGCCAAGGTCAACGTGCCAGCCGGCTACGACCCTCAGCTGCTGGTCGCCGAGGTCGAGAAGACCGGCTACACCGCAGCCCTCCCGAAGCCCAGGGACCCGGAAACCGATGACGGCTCAGCCAGTGGCGGGCACGCCGACCCCGAGCTGACGTCGCTGAGGCACCGGCTGATCGGAGCGATCGTGCTGACCGTCCCGGTGATCGCGTTGGCGATGATCCCGGCGCTGCAGTTCATCTACTGGCAGTGGGCCTCGCTCGCGCTGGCAGCGCCCGTGATCGTCTGGGCGGCCTGGCCATTCCACAAGGCGGCCTGGACGAACCTCAAGCACGGCACCGCCACGATGGACACCCTCATCTCCATGGGCACGTCCGCGGCGTTCCTCTGGTCGCTGTACGCCTTGTTCCTCGGCACCGCGGGCACCCCGGGCATGACGCACGCGTTCGACTTCGCCATCGCCCCCTCCGACGGCGCGGCGAACATCTATCTCGAGGTCGGCGCGGGCGTGACGATGTTCATCCTCGCCGGCCGCTACTTCGAGAAGCGCTCCAAGCGCCAGGCGGGTGCAGCGCTGCGCGCTCTGCTCGAGCTCGGCGCGAAGGAGGTCTCGGTGCTGCGCGACGGAGCCGAGGTCAAGATTCCCACCGCGGAGCTGCGGGTGGGCGACGAATTCGTCATCCGGCCCGGCGAGAAGATCGCCACCGACGGGGTCGTCGTCTCCGGCACGTCCGCCGTCGACGCTTCCATGCTCACCGGCGAGTCAGTGCCCGTCGAGGTCGTCGCGGGTGATCCGGTCACCGGCGCGACCGTCAACGCCGGGGGCCGGCTGGTCGTACGTGCGACCCGCATCGGATCGGACACCCAGCTAGCCCAGATGGCCAAGCTCGTGGAAGACGCCCAGTCCGGCAAGGCCGAGGTCCAGCGGCTTGCCGACCGGATCTCCGGCGTGTTCGTGCCGATTGTCATCGTCATCGCCGTCATCGCTCTCGGCGCGTGGCTCGGGGCCGGGTTCCCCGTCACCGCCGCGTTCACCGCCGCCGTCGCAGTCCTGGTCATCGCCTGCCCCTGCGCACTCGGGCTCGCGACCCCGACCGCACTGCTGGTCGGCACCGGCCGCGGCGCGCAGATGGGCGTCCTGATCAAGGGCCCTGAGGTCCTGGAGTCCACCCGGAGGGTCGACACCGTGGTGCTCGACAAGACCGGCACGGTCACCACCGGCAAGATGACGCTCACCGAGGTCGTCGCTGAACCCGGCGTCGACCGCGCCGAGCTGCTGCGCCTTGCCGGCGCGCTCGAGGACGCCTCCGAGCACCCGATCGCCCAGGCCATCGCCAAGGGCGCGGTCGAGGAGGTCGGGCAGCTGCCGATGCCGGAGGACTTCGCCAACGTCGAGGGCAAGGGTATTCAGGGCGTAGTCGACGGGCACGCCGTGCTCGTCGGCCGCGAGTCCCTGCTGGCCGACTGGTCGCAACGCCTCTCCCCCGACGTGGCCGCCGCCAAGGCCGCGGCCGAGGACCAGGGCAAGACCGCCGTCGCCGTCGGCTGGGACGGCCAGGCCCGCGGGATCCTCGTCGTCGCCGACACCGTTAAGCCCACCAGCGCCGAGGCCGTCCAAGGGTTCAAGGAGCTGGGCCTCACACCAGTCCTGCTGACCGGTGACAACCAGGCCGTGGCCCGGCGGATCGCCGCCGAGGTCGGCATCGACCAGGTCATCGCCGAGGTCCTGCCGCAGGACAAGGTCGACGTGGTCACCCGGTTGCAAGGAGAGGGCAAGGTCGTCGCGATGGTCGGCGACGGCGTCAACGACGCCCCTGCCCTGGCGCAGGCCGACCTCGGCCTGGCGATGGGAACCGGCACCGACGTCGCCATCGAAGCCGCCGACATCACCCTCGTGCGCGGGGACCTGCGGGCCGCAGTCGACGCGATCCGGCTCTCGCGCAAGACCCTGTCGACCATCAAGACCAACCTGTTTTGGGCCTTCGCCTACAACGTCGCCGCCGTCCCGGTCGCGGCGCTGGGCATGCTCAACCCGATGCTCGCCGGCGCGGCGATGGCGTTCTCCAGCGTCTTCGTCGTCGGCAACAGCCTGCGCCTGCGCGGATTCCGCAGCGTCACGAAGCAGTTCTGAACCGAACACCACCACTCGAAGACCGGAAGGCAACATCATCATGACAACGGAAGCATCCGCTGCCAGCTGCTGCAGCACCACGAGCACGGAAGCCCCGGAGAACGGCCGCGAGGGCCTCCTCGCCGAGCCCGGCTGCTGCGGCGGCGCGGCCGCGCCGACGGCCGACGCCGGGCACCGGCACGGCTACATCGATGACAAGTCCGGCTACCTGACGCGCATGAAGCGCATCGAGGGCCAGGCCCGCGGCATCGCACGGATGATCGACGAGGAGCAGTACTGCATCGACATCCTGACCCAGGTCAGCGCCCTCACCCGGGCCCTGCAGACCGTGGCCACAGGCCTCCTCGACGACCACCTCAAGCACTGCGTCCTCGACGCAGCCCGCATGGGCGACGAGGCAGCCGCCCAGGAGAAGCTCCAGGAAGCCAGCGACGCCATCAAGCGGCTCGTGCGCTCCTGACCAGCCGGCCCGACGAACCGGACAGACCCGCCGTCCCTCGGATGCAAAAGGGAGGCCAGACCCCCGACGCATGCGCGGAGCCCGCTCAAGATTTGCCGGCGACGAACCGTGCTCTCCTCCGCCCCGTGGGACGAAGGAGAGCGGCATCGCCACAGCGTCCGTCACGGCGCGACGACGTATAAGAAAAGAATGAGAGAAGACTTATGGAACCGACGAGGACCCAGCCCCGGGGCGGGCTCATACCCCTGCTCGTGATCGCGACGGCGCAGCTCATGCTCGTGCTCGACGACTCGATCGTGAACATCGCCCTGCCGAGCATCCAGGAGGAGCTGGGCGTCGCCCCGGTGCACCTGCCCTGGGTGGTCAACGCCTACATCCTCGCGTTCGGCGCGCTGCTCCTGCTGGGAGGGCGGATCGGCGACCTGTGGGGCCGCAGGCGCACGCTCCAGGTCGGCCTGGCGGTCTTCGTCGTCGCCTCGCTCGTCGGCGGGCTTGGAGTCAACGTGGAGATGCTCATCGTCGCCCGCGCCGTCCAGGGAATCGGCGCGGCGCTGGCAGCGCCCAACGCGCTGGCGCTGATCACGACGACGTTCTCCGAGCGCTCGATGCGCGACAAAGCGCTCTCGCTCTACGGTGCGATGTCCGGGCTCGGCATCGTCGTCGGCCTGCTGCTCGGCGGCGTCCTGACCGATGTGCTCGACTGGCGCTGGGTGTTCTTCATCAACGTGCCCATCGGCCTGCTCGTGCTCTGGGGCACCCGCACGCTCGTGGCCGCCGAGCGGCACACGGGCCGCCTGGGCATGATCGGCGCGGTGATCGGCACCGGCGGCATGGTCTCGATGGTCTACTCGATCACCCGCTTCGGCGAGGACGGCTTCGCCGATCCGATCGCCTGGGTCCTCGTCGGCCTGGCCGCCGCGCTGCTGGTCGCGTTCGTTCTCACGCAGCGCTCCAGCGCGAGCCCTCTGGTGCCGCTGTCGCTGTTCAAGGACCGCAGCCGGACCGGCGCGTACCTGACGATGCTCGGGCTCGCGATCGGGCCCATGGGCACCTTCTACGTCGTGACCCTCTACCTCCAGCAGGTGCGAGGCTTCAGCCCGCTCATCACCGGCCTGTCCTGGCTGCCGTTCGCCGTCGGCATCGTCCTCGGCGCTGGCATCGCGCCTAAGCTGCTGCTCAAGGTCGCGCCGCGCTGGGTCGCCGCCCTCGGCGGGCTGCTGGGCGCTGCGGGAGCGCTGTGGTTCTCCTCCATCGGCGTCCAGACCGGCTACTGGCTGCACCTCGCCCCGGCGATGCTGGTCGTGGCCCTCGGCTTCGGCCTCGGCGTCATCGCCCTGACCCAGGCCGCGGTCTACGGCGTGGAGGCCGACAAGGCGGGCATCGCCTCGGCGCTGCTGAACTCCGCCCAGCAGATCGGCGTCGCCCTCGGCCTCGCGGTCCTTGCAGGCGTCGCCGCCACGGTCACCGCCGGGACCGGCAGCACCGGGCCCCAGGCTCTCGTCGACGGCTACGGCACCGCATTGCTCGTCGGCGCAGGCATCCTCTTCGCCGCGGCTCTGCTCGCTTCGCTGTCGCTCAGCGGGAAGGTGGGCGAGGACGCTCCGGAGCCGACGGCAGAGACCGCCTGAGAAACTCTCAATAGAGCTGCACCATCGCCGTGGCGACCAGCCCGCCGCCTAAAGGCGGCGGGCTGGTTTTTTCGAGCGAGACCCTCTCCAGGCTCTGGTTCTACCGGCTGATCCAGCTCATGCTCGAGACGCTCGCCGACCCGGATGCGCCCTGGCGTCGTTCGGAGTCTTGAGGGCAGAGCGGCGAGGGAACACCATCGCCACTCGCTGCGGAGCTCTGCGACGGTCGCCCGCGCGGTCCAGCATCCAGGGCGACAGCGGTCGTTAAACGTTGACGTAGATCAAGTCGAGGCACCAACACGATCGAGGTCGATGTGGGAGCGACCGCTCAGACTAGCGTTTCCGCTGGCAGGCCGGGCAGGAATAGCTCGATCGGTTCATGAACTTCTCCCGCACGATCGGCGTCCCGCAGCGCGAGCAAGGCTGGCCGGCAAGACCATAGGCGTTCAGGCTCCGGGCAAAATATCCGCTGCTGCCGGCCACGTCGACATAGAGTGAATCGAACGATGTTCCGCCCTGGGCGAGTGCCGCGGACATGACCTCCCGCGCAGCATCGATCAGCGCTGAGATCCTCGGCTTGCTCAACGACGATGCCGGCGTCTCCCCATGCACCTCGGCAGCCCACAGCGCCTCGTCGGCGTAGATGTTGCCGATGCCGGACACCAGCCTCTGGTCCAGCAGCACGCGCTTGATCCCCGTGCGCTTGCTCTTGATTCGCGCGACTGCTGCCGCTTGGTCGAACTGCGGATCGAACGGATCCCGCGCGATGTGGGCGATCGGCGACGGAAGCGCAGCTCCGCCCTCGTCGTACATCAGATGCCCGAACGTGCGCTGGTCGTCGAACCGCAGATCATAGCCGCCGTCGCTGAAGGTAAACCGCGCCCGTTCGTGCGCAGCAGCTGAAGCATCAGGGGACGTGATGAGCATCTGCCCGCTCATCCCCAGATGCGCGAGCAGCGCGTCCTCGTCGTCCAGGATCAGCCACAGGTACTTGCCGCGGCGCGCAGTTCCCGTGACCGTCGCACCGGCCATCTGTGCGGCTAGATCCGCCGGACCGCCCACGTGACGTCGCGCCGCACGCGGATGCAGAACAGTCGCCGAGGCGATCGTCCGGCCACGGACATGATCGTCGAGTCCCCGACGCACGACCTCGACCTCAGGCAATTCAGGCATTGGCCACACCTCGCAGACTCCGCGACCCGACTTTGTGTCGGTGCGCTGCTGAACGGGTCGGGCCGTCGAGCTGCTTGGCCAGAGCCCTTCGTGCCTGGTCAGACTGGGATACGACTCGTTGACGCCGGGCCGCTGTCCAGCACTGCCAATCGCGACGTTCGAGTGCACGGCTTCCTTCGACCCGCTCTACGTCAATGTAGAAGTAGCCCAACTTCCCACGATAGATACATTGAAAAACTAGGAGCCTCAGAAGAGGGTATTTTCGCTGGTCAGGACGCATTTCATGCCTGGACGCAGCGCCTTCGACGCTCATTCCCTACATACAAGAATACGGCATCCTGATTTCACCCTGACAGTAACGCTGTCGAAGTGAGCATCGCGACTGCGCGGCCCTGCAAACCGGAGGGCCCGCCATCGAAGATGGGCGGCTTGCGTGGGTATCTGCGCCCGAGGGCCCATTGGTGTCGCCACCGTGGCGGTATGTGGGTGGTCGCGGCCAGCCGTTGTCAATTGTTCACCAGTCACTGTATAGTTCAGTGCATGCTGACCATTGCTTCACGCCTCGACGTCATGAACCGGCTCGGCCGGGCCATGGCGGACCCGACGCGATCCCGGATCCTGATGACCCTGCTCGACGGCCCAAGCTACCCGGCCGTGCTCTCGCGCGAGCTGGAGCTGACGCGCTCGAACGTGTCGAACCACCTGACCTGCCTGCGCGACTGCGGGATCGTGGTCGCCGAGCCCGAGGGGCGGCAGACGCGCTACGTGATCGCCGACCCGCATCTCGCGGCGGCGCTCACGGCCCTCCTGGACGTGACGCTGGCCGTCGACGAGCACGCGCCGTGCGTGGATGCCGCTTGCGCCGTGCCGGGCTGCTGCGGGACGGGGGCGGGCGAGTGAGCGCGGCGTGCGGCTGCGAGCACGACGAGCCTGAGACCGCAGTCGGCGAAGAGGCCGAGGAGGCGGAGCGCCCCTGGTGGCGGGACCGCGGGATCATGGTCCCGGTCTTCTCCGGTGTGGCGTTCCTCACCGGTCTGGCGCTGGAGTGGTCCGGGATGGAGATCCCTGCGCTGGTGCTGTTCTGGATCGGCTTGCTGCTGGGAGCATCGACGTTCACCCCGGGCGCGATCCGAAAGCTGTTCAAGGGCAAGCTCGGCATCAGCCTGCTGATGACGATCAGCGCCATTGGCGCGGTGATCCTCGGCTACGTCGAGGAGGCCGCAGCTCTTGCGTTCCTGTACTCGATCGCCGAGGCGCTGGAGGACAAGGCGATGGACCGTGCCCGCGGCGGGCTACGGGCGCTGCTGAAGCTGGTCCCGGAGACTGCGACCATCCGCGACGGCGGCGCATCGGTCGAGGTCGCCGCGAAGGACCTCCAGGTAGGTCAGTTGATGCTGGTGCGCCCGGGCGAGCGGATCGCAACCGACGGCATCGTCCGCACGGGACGCTCCAGCTTGGACACCTCGGCGATCACGGGCGAGTCGATCCCGGTCGAGGTCGAGCCCGGAGACACAGTGTCGGCCGGTGCGATCAACACCGCGGGTGCGCTGGAAGTCGAGACTACCGCGGCAGGCACCGACAACTCACTGACCACGATCGTCGACCTCGTGGAGAAGGCTCAGGCGGAGAAGGGCGACCGCGCCCGCCTCGCCGACCGCATCGCCCGCCCTCTCGTCCCGGGCGTGCTGATCCTCGCCGCCCTGGTCGCGGTCATCGGCTCGCTGTTCGGCGACCCGGAGCTGTGGATCACCCGCGCCCTCGTGGTGCTGGTGGCGGCGTCGCCGTGCGCGCTGGCGATCTCCGTGCCGCTGACCGTGGTCGCGGCGATCGGGTCGGCGAGCAAGTTCGGCGTGATCATCAAGTCCGGGGCCGTGTTCGAGCGGTTCGGCGTGATCCGTCACGTCGCCGTCGACAAGACAGGCACCCTGACCCGCAACGAACCCGCCGTCACTTCGGTGCTCACTGCAGACGGGGTGACGGAGGCGCAGGCGCTGGCGTGGGCGGCAGCGCTGGAGCAGCACAGCACTCACCCGCTCGCGGCCGCGATCACCGTTGCCTCTCCTGCTGCTCCTGCGGCGGAGGGCGTGACAGAGCAGGCAGGGCACCGCATCGAAGGCAAACTCGACGGCGCGCGGATCACCGTGGGCAGCCCCCGCTGGCTGGACGCCGGGACGCTCGGCGACCGCGTCGCTGGGCTGGAGGAGCAGGGCATGACCGTCGTGATCGTGCACCGCGACGGTGAGCCGGTCGCCGCGATCGGAGTCCGCGACGAGCTGCGACCGGAGGTCCCCGAGGTCGTGCGCACCCTCGCGACCCAGGGCGTCGGGGTCACGATGCTCACCGGCGACAACGCCCGCACCGCCCGTGCCCTCGCCGCGCAGGCAGGGATCCATGACGTCCGCGCCGAGCTGGGCCCCGAAGACAAAGCCACCGCGATCGGCGAGCTCAGCACGAAGGGGTCGGTCGCGATGATCGGCGACGGTATCAACGACGCCCCCGCCCTGGCCGCGGCCGACATCGGCATCGCGATGGGTGCGACCGGCTCCGATGCCGCGATCGAGTCCGCCGACGTCGCCTTCACCGGCCACGACCTGCGCCTGCTGCCGCGCGCGTTCGACCACGCCCGCCGCGGACGGCACATCATCAACCAGAACATCATCCTGTCGCTGCTGATCATCACCGCTCTGCTCCCGCTGGCCCTGTTCGGCGTCCTGGGCCTCGCAGCCGTGGTCCTCGTGCACGAGATCGCCGAGGTCGTCGTCATCCTCAACGGCCTGCGCGCAGCCCGGACCCGGAAGGAGCGGATTGCATGAAGGTCGAACTGCTACACATCGCCGACTGCCCGAACACAGCTGTCGCCGAGGAGCACGCACGCGCCGCTCTGGACTCGCTGGGATTCACGGACGTGCCCGTCGAGCTGGTCACGATCCACAGCGAGGACGAGGCGGCGAGCACCCAGTTCGGAGGCTCGCCCACGATCCTCGTCGACGGCGTCGACCTGTTCCCGACGGCACCGGTTCGCTCGTTGGCGTGCCGGGTCTATGCGTCGGAGAGCGGGTACGCCGGAGTCCCGACCGTCAAGCAGCTGCGCACAGCGATCAACGAGGCGACGTAGGGCGTCAGCGGCGTGACAATCAAGCAGGGGTCGTTGAAGGTGCTGCCGATCGCCTGCATGCTCACGCCGGATGTCAGCGTGCAGCAGGGGTATCGGCTAGGCCTCGACTAACGCTTCCTCTGGCAAACCGGGCAGGAATAGCTCGATCGGTTCATGAACTTCTCCCGCACGATCGGCGTCCCGCAGCGCGGGCAGGGCTGGCCGGCAAGACCGTAGGCGTTCAGGCTCCGGGCAAAATAGCCGCTGCTGCCGGCCACGTCGACATAGAGAGAATCGAACGATGTTCCGCCCTGGGCGAGTGCCGCGGACATGACCTCCCGCGCAGCATCGATCAGCGCTGAGATCCTTGGCTTGCTCAACGACGATGCCGGCGTCTCCCCGTGCACCTTGGCAGCCCAGAGCGCCTCGTCGGCGTAGATGTTGCCGATGCCGGACACCAGCCTCTGGTCCAGCAGCACGCGCTTGATGCTCGTGCGCTTGCTCTTGATTCGCGCGACTGCTGCCGACTGGTCGAACTGCGGATCGAACGGATCCCGCGCGATATGGGCGATCGGCGACGGCAGCACCGCCCCGCCCTCGTCGTACATCAGATGCCCGAACGTGCGCTGGTCATCGAATCTAAGATCATGGCCGCCATCAGTGAAGGTGAACCGCGCCCGCTCGTGCGCAGCGACTGGAACGTCAGGGGACGTGATGAGCATCTGCCCGCTCATCCCCAGATGCGCGAGCAGCGCATCCTCGCCGTCCAGGATCAGCCACAGGTACTTGCCGCGTCGCTCAGTCCCGGTGATGGTCGCGCCGACCATCCGCGCAGCGAGATCTTCCGGACCGCCAGCATGACGACGAGCGGCCCGGGGATGCCGGACAACAGCCGAGGAGATCGTCCTGCCACGGACATGATCGTCGAGTCCCCGTCGCACGACCTCGACCTCAGGAAGTTCAGGCACAGGCAACACCTCGCAGGCTCCGCGATCCGGATCTGTAGCCGTACGCCATTGAACAGTTGAGACCGTTGAACCGTGTGCCGAGTTCACCTTGTGCCTGGTCAGGCGGGGATATGACTTGCCGGCGGCTTCCTTCGACCCGCTTTAATGCAATGTTTAACTGCCCGCTGGCTCCGTTGACATTCACGTACAAGGAATCGAAGCTGGTGCCGCCAGCCGCCAGCGCGCGGGTCATGACATCGATCAGGGCATCGTTGAGCCGTTGTACTTCAGGACGCCTGATCGTGGCAGTTTTCCGGGATCCCGACAGCTTGGCCTGCCATAGCGCCTCATCGGCGTAGATGTTGCCCACCCCGGAAATGACTGCCTGGTCCAGGATGGCGCGCTTGAGGTCGGTAGTACGGCAGCGCAGGGCCAGATAGAGGTCCTCGGCGCTGCGATTCGGGTCAAGGACATCGCGGGCAATGTGCGCGGCAGCCTGGGGTATGGCAGGTTTTGGGGATCCCTGTCCGGCCGGCAGCCCGTCGGAGGTTGCTACCAGTGGCGAGAGGAACATCCCGCCGAATATCCGTTGATCAACAAATCTGAGTTCATCTGGATAGTCCAGGTGTTCCCCCAGGGACAACCTGACTTTGAGGTGTTTTTCGTCTGCCGCTTCTGGTTGTTCAACTAGTAGTTGGCCGCTCATCCCCAGGTGCGCGACGAGGACCGACGGCACATCCAGCCCATCGAGTCCTAGCCAGAGAAATTTTCCTCGGCGCACTACCGAGGAGATGGTGCAGCCTGTCAAAGTTTGCTCGAAATCGAGCGGGCCATCAAGGTGCCGTCTGACCGAACGCGGATCCAGCACCTGTACGGCTTCGATCCTTCGCGTGCGCACCCATTTTTCCAGCCCTCGACGGACTACTTCCACTTCTGGCAGTTCAGGCATCTGGATGGCGCTTAGCTTTTGGGTACTTGCTCGCCAGGATTGAACTGCAACCACGTTTGGTGGGCAGCTTCCTGCTCAGCTTCTTTTTTCGAGGGACCATGTCCCTGTCCGTATCCCTCGTCGCCAATATGCAGTACAGCAATGTAGGTGCGGGCGTGGTCCGGGCCGGATCCGGTGACCTGGTAACGAAGCTCGCCAAGTTTGCGGGAGGCAACAACTTCCTGGATAACAGTCTTCCAGTCGGTTGTGGCTCCAATCAGCCGGGGATCCTCTAGCAGCGGGGTGACAAAGCGCAGCACAAAGGCTCGTGCGGCGTCCATCCCCTGCACCAGGTAGGTGGCACCAAGAATCGACTCCATGGTGTCAGCCAAAATGGAGGACTTGTTGGCACCGTTGGACTGGGCTTCCCCGCGTCCAAGCAGCAAGTGCTCTCCAACTTCCAGGTCACGAGCGATCATCGCCAGGGCGCGGGTGCTGACAATGGCAGCACGGCGCTTCGCGAGATCGCCTTCGGGCAGATCCGGGAATTTTGCGTAAAGGTATTCTGCAACGCAGAAGCCAAGGATCGAGTCGCCGAGGAATTCAAGGCGTTCGTTCGTTGGAATGCCACCGTTCTCGTATGAGTACGAGCGATGGGTGAATGCAAGACGAAACGTCTCGGAATCAATATCGATTCCGAGACGTTTCATAAGTTCTTCTTTAGAAGACATGTCTTAGACGTCTGCGACCTTGCGACCCTTGTACTCAAGGAACAATTCGGTACCAGCCGAGTCGGTGACAACCTTAGCCTGGTGAGGCAGGCTGTAGGTTACGCGACCGTTTTCAACGGTCTTCACCAAGCTCGGTGCGGTAGCCTTCCACTGAGAACGGCGGGCACGAGTATTCGCACGGGACATCTTCCGCTTTGGAACAGCCACGACTACTTCTCTTCTCTCTTGTCTGACGTTTTATTTGTTGCCGCATCCTCTGCGACATTGTCGGACAGCTGCGCTAGCGCTGCCCAACGTGGATCCAGAATCTCATGGTGATGCTCGGGGTCTTCGTTGAGGTTGATTCCGCATTCATTGCAGAGCCCCAAGCAATCTTCCCGGCAAACCGGCTGGAACGGCAGGGCGGTAACCACTGCGCTCCGTAATACCGGATCGATGTCAATCAAGTCACCGATTACCCAATACTGATCCACATCATCATCGTCTTCGAATTCTTCGCTCTCTTCATAGTAGAAGAGCTCCTGAATATCAGCCTCGTAGTCGTACTCGATGGAATCCAGGCATCGTCCACATTCCCCAGCAATTTGCGCTGTAGCGGTACCCGATACCAAAATTCCTTCATGCACGGCTTCAAGGCGAAGATCTAAGTCAAGCTCAGATCCTCCACGAATGCCGATGAGTGCATTTCCCACATCTGCGGGTGCCGGAACCTGCTCGTTGAGAATCTCCATTGAGCCCGGCGAACGGCCGAGATCCCTGGTTGAAAAAACCAGAGGCGAGTTGCGATCGAGTGCGCCATGTGGCGATCGATCAGAACGCTTTTCGCTAATGATGACTCCTACTAAAACATAGTCCGACATTTCATCTTAGCTTGCCACAACCCAAGATCCCAAACTGAAACCAGTTATAGAACCCTCCCGTTGGTGTTGCACTCACCACAACATATCGTAGCGCGATTCAAAATGAAGCCCATGCGCATCTGGCTCGAAGGGCCGAAAAGCTGTTTTTGACCGCCTGCCAGTGGGCTTACCTGTGCGAATTTAGGTCATAACCTTAAAATTACCTAGGTTCATGGGCGTTTCAAGGCATGTAAACAGCCCTTAACTAGATCTTGATCTTATGCTTGTGAGAACGGTGCAGTTACTATCGGCAAAGGATCTGAGATGAAGCTATTGAATACCCTGCAAAGGGTGGCAAAGCGTGCCCGTCAAAGTCTTGCTGATAAGCAGCAGCGTCAATTCATCGAGCGTCATGCCACAGATCTAATCCACGCTCCAGTTGGCGAAGACCGCTATAAGGCCGCCTTGTATTTCGCAGACGAGATGGTCAACGCGTATCAAATCCGCCAGTGGTACGAACCGATGAAGCAGCTGGCCGATTTCATGCCAATAGCTGTCATCACTCGTCGCCCGGATACCGCTTTGGCTTTGCGCGATGAATGCCCGTTGCCTGTGTACTACGCCCCAACGGTTGAAGACCTTGAGCGCCTCGTTGATTCTCAAGACTTGCGCCTGATGTTCTATGTAAACCAGAACATTCAAAATTTCCAGATGTTGCGTTTCAATGAACCTAAGCATGTCTTTATCTGCCACGGTGAGAGTGAAAAGTCCTACATGTGGTCCAACCAGTTGAAGGCGTACGACTTCGTATTTTCCGCTGGTCAGGCTGCACGTGACCGCCTCACCTCGCAATTGCACAATTTCGATGTCCATGAACGAACTCGCCTCATTGGACGCCCGCAGATTGACGTTTCATACGTGGCTCCTTTTTCCCCAAACCCAGCCTTACCCACGGTGCTCTATGCGCCAACGTGGGAGGGCGAC
>Ga0302349_1001003_pt1 | contig 25658 bp, 23 predicted proteins | sample PhyAR1_FD_202176 | JGI IMG/M metagenome (GOLD analysis project Ga0302349, IMG submission 202176) | Leaf surface microbial communities from alfalfa plants in UC Gill Tract Community Farm, Albany, California, United States - DLSL A.R1... | ecosystem: Host-associated > Plants > Phyllosphere >...
ATCAGCTCCCGCCTGGTGGTCAACAAGGCCTCCATGAAAATGCAGCACGCCCGCATCCAGAGCCTGATCGACACCCTGCGTAAAGCGGTCGAATCGCGACACCGCGGCTGACTTCTGCGCGCGACCTTCGCTGTCGCGCCCGTCTATCCGCGTCATAGCCACTTTTCTCAGGTGCCCGCGCGGATGGACTGGTAGCCTAGGGCGCCTGAGCATTCGTCATCAACCGAGGCCCTCGCCATGACCGTGTCCACTGCAATTGCCCGTCTCAACGCTGCTGACCCGGACTTCGCCCGACATCTGGATCATCTGCTGAGCTGGGAGAGTGTGTCCGATGAGGCGGTCAACCAGCGCGTGCTCGACATCATCAAGGCTGTGCGCGAGCGCGGCGACGACGCCCTGGTGGAGTTCACCCAGCGCTTCGATGGCCTGCAAGCCGACTCGATCCAGGACTTGATCCTCGATCGTCAGCGGCTCGAGCTCGCACTGACCCGCATCACTGACACCCAGCGTGCGGCCCTTGAAAAAGCCGCCGAGCGCGTGCGTCTTTACCACGAGCGGCAAAAACAGGACTCCTGGCAGTACACCGAAGCCGATGGCACCGTGCTGGGCCAGAAGGTCACCCCGCTGGATCGCGCCGGGTTGTATGTGCCTGGCGGCAAGGCGTCCTACCCCTCATCCGTGCTGATGAACGCCATTCCCGCGAAGGTGGCGGGTGTGGGCGAGGTGGTCATGGTGGTGCCTACACCGCGTGGCGAGGTCAACGAACTGGTGCTGGCCGCGGCCTGTATCGCCGGTGTCGATCGCGTGTTCACCGTCGGTGGCGCCCAGGCCGTGGCTGCTCTGGCCTATGGCACTGCCAGCGTGCCCAAGGTCGACAAGATCGTCGGCCCGGGCAACATCTATGTCGCCACGGCCAAGCGCCATGTGTTCGGGCAGGTCGGGATCGACATGATCGCCGGCCCCTCCGAGATCCTCGTGGTGTGTGACGGCCAGACCGATCCAGACTGGATCGCCATGGACCTGTTCTCCCAGGCCGAGCACGACGAGGACGCCCAGGCCATCCTGGTGAGCCCGGACGCTGCATTCCTCGACCGTGTCGCGAAAAGCATCGACAAGTTGCTGCCGACCATGGAGCGGGCCGACATCATCGAAAAGTCGGTCAATGGGCGTGGGGCATTGATCCAGGTGCGCGACATGCAGCAGGCCATCGAGGTGGCCAACCGTATCGCGCCCGAGCACCTCGAGTTGTCAGTGGCAGATCCACAGGCGTGGTTGCCGCACATCCGTCACGCTGGCGCCATTTTCATGGGGCGTCACACCAGCGAGGCACTGGGTGACTACTGCGCGGGTCCGAACCATGTACTGCCCACCTCTGGCACTGCACGCTTCTCGTCCCCGCTCGGGGTCTATGACTTCCAGAAGCGTTCATCGATCATCTTCTGTTCGGAGCAGGGCGCTTCCGAACTGGGGCGCACGGCCTCCGTGCTGGCCCGCGGCGAGTCGCTGACCGCCCACGCGCGCAGTGCCGAATACCGCATTCTGACTACCGAGAAGGGGAACTGAGCATGAGTCGATTCTGGAGCCCTTTCGTCAAGGCGCTAGTGCCCTATGTTCCTGGTGAACAGCCCAAGCTTGCCCGCCTGGTCAAGCTGAACACCAATGAGAACCCCTATGGCCCGTCGCCCAAGGCGCTCGAAGCCATGCGCGGTGAAATCAACGATAGCCTGCGCCTGTACCCTGATCCCAATGGCGATCACCTGAAGCAAGCGGTCGCGGACTACTACGGCATCACCGCTGCCCAGGTATTCGTCGGCAACGGCTCGGACGAGGTGCTGGCGCACATCTTCCATGGCCTGTTCCAGCACGATGCGCCTCTGCTGTTTCCAGACATCAGCTACAGCTTCTATCCGGTGTATTGCGGGCTGTACGGCATTGCCTATGAGCAGGTGCCCCTGGACGAGCAGTTCCAGATTCGTGTCGAGGACTACCGCAAGCCCAACGCCGGTATCATTTTCCCCAACCCCAATGCGCCGACTGGCTGCCTGATGCCGTTGCAGGCCATCGAGCAACTCTTGCAGCAGAACCCGGATTCGGTGGTGGTCGTCGATGAGGCCTACATCGATTTCGGCGGTCAGACGGCGATCAGCCTGGTAGACCGTTACGACAACCTGCTGGTAACCCAGACCCTGTCGAAATCGCGCTCCCTGGCCGGCCTGCGGGTGGGCTTGGCCGTAGGTCATCCGGACCTGATCGAGGCACTGGAGCGGATCAAGAACAGCTTCAACTCCTACCCACTGGACCGCGCCGCCATCGTCGGTGCAGCAGCGGCATTCGCCGATCGAGCGTATTTCCAGCAGACCTGCCAGAAAGTGATCGACAGCCGCGAAGCGTTGGTGGCCGAGTTGCAAGCGCGTGGCTTCGAGGTGCTGCCATCGGCAGCCAACTTCGTCTTTGCCCGCCATCCTCGACACGATGCCGCTGCCCTCGCGGCGCAGTTGCGCGAGCAAGGGGTCATCGTGCGTCACTTCAAGCAGGCGCGTATCGATCAGTTCCTGCGCATCACCATTGGCACCCCTGAAATGAATCAGGCGTTGCTCGACGCCCTGGCGTGACGTCGCTGCGTTCGCCATGTCCCGCAAGGCTCATGGCGTGCGTCTTTGTTTCGAGGTTATCCAACCACGGGTGCGGCCCAGGCGACGCACCTGATCTTGCTCGCCCTCTGACACGAGTTACCAATGCCTGAATCCAGAATGCCCAAAACCCCAGCAGTGGATCATGACAGCGATCCGTTGCTCATCGACGCCGAGGCGGACGACGAGCAGGTGCAGAGCCAGCCGCCGGTCAGGCACAAACCCTGGCTGCTGTTGCTCGGCCTGATACTGGTGGCCTTGAACCTGCGCCCTGCGTTGTCGAGCATGGCGCCGGTGCTGGGGCAGGTCTCTGACGGGCTGGGGCTCAGCGCAGCGCAGGCAGGCCTGCTGACGACATTGCCGGTGCTGTGCCTGGGCCTGTTCGCGCCGCTCGCGCCCATGCTGGCGCGCCGCCTGGGCAGCGAACGGGTGGTGCTGGGCATTCTGGGGACCTTGGCGGTGGGCATCGTCCTGCGCAGTGTCCTGGGCACGACGGGTCTGTTTCTGGGCAGCCTGCTGGCCGGTGCCAGTATCGGCATCATCGGTGTACTGCTACCGGGTATCGTCAAGCGCGACTTTCCACAGCATGCCGGCACGCTGACCGGCGTCTATACCATGGCGCTGTGCCTGGGGGCGGCGATGGCGGCGGGGGCGACCGTGCCGCTGGCGCACGCCTTGGGCGACAACTGGGCCCCGGCACTGGGGTTCTGGATGCTACCAGCCGTGCTGGCCATGCTGGTATGGCTGCCACAGGCGCGCAACGGTCATGGCGTGCACAAGGTCGCCTATCGCGTGCGTGGCCTTTGGCGTGATCCGCTGGCATGGCAGGTCACACTGTACATGGGCCTGCAGTCCTCGCTCGCCTACATTGTCTTCGGCTGGCTGCCCTCTATCCTGATTGGCCGCGGCCTTAGCCCAACCCAGGCGGGCCTGGTGCTGTCGGGGTCGGTGATCATGCAACTGTTCAGCTCGCTTGCGGCACCCTGGTTGGCCACCCGTGGACGTGATCAGCGCCTAGCGATCGTGGTGGTCATGCTGGTGACCCTTTGCGGACTGTTCGGCTGCCTTTACGCACCCTTGTCGGGGCTGTGGGGCTGGGCAGTGCTGTTGGGCCTGGGCCAGGGTGGCACGTTTGCCCTGGCACTGACCTTGATCGTGCTGCGCTCAAGGGATGCGCATGTGGCGGCAAACCTCTCCAGCATGGCTCAGGGCGTTGGCTATACGCTGGCGTCGATGGGGCCGTTCGCCGTGGGCCTGGTGCATGACCTGACCGGAGGCTGGAGTGCTTTGGGTTGGGTGTTTGCCGTGCTCGGTGCAGGGGCCATCGTGTTTGGCCTGGGGGCAGGGCGCGCGTTGCATGTGCAGGTCACCAGCGAGAAGGTCTGATGGTTTCACGGTGGTACTGGCGTAACCCCGCGACGCGGATTATCGTGCGGTTTTAACCCAAGGGAAGGCCCTTTGATGAGCGATGCCAACCGCGAGTTGATAACCCGTTTCTACCAGGCGTTCCAGCGGCTTGATGCCCAGGCCATGGTCGCCTGTTACAGCGATGACGTGGTGTTCAGTGATCCGGTCTTCGGCACGCTGCGTGGCAGGGACGCCGGCGACATGTGGCGAATGCTGACCCGGCGCGCCAAGGATTTCTCCCTGCGCTACGACAACGTGTGTGCCGATGAGCGCGGTGGTTCGGCGCAATGGACTGCCACTTACGTCTTCGCCCAGACCGGACGAGACGTGGTCAACACCATCCAGGCACGCTTCGAGATCCGCGATGGGCTGATACACCGGCATCAAGACGACTTCGACCTGTGGGCCTGGTCCCGCCAGGCCCTGGGTGCGCCAGGGCTACTGCTGGGCTGGACACCTTGGCTACAGGCCAAAGTACGCCACCAGGCATTCAAGGGCTTGCGGGCGTACCAGCACGCTCAAGGGGCGGCAACGGCCTGATCACGGTCGTGATAGGTGAACGTGGCACGCTCGCCGGCCTGCCAGGGTAGCCGTACCTTGATGACGGGTATGAAGCCGCCATGGGTGCGGTGCCAGTCCTTCTGATCTGCCTGGGCCTGCTCCAGGGCACCGGACTCCCCGTCGATGTAAAAGAATGACTGGATGGGCAGCTCGCCCGCGCGGGCTTCATCCCAAGCGCCGATGACTATCTCGTTCCAGACAAAGGGCAGTTCGTCAGCAAACAACCGTTGCGTGCGCAGGGTCTGGTGGAAGGCTTCCGCGCGTTCCGGTATGCGCGCCCGGCGTATGTCGAAGGCGCATTGACGCTTGTAGTCGCCGGTCAGCCTGAAGCGTGCGATCCAGTCTTCGGCCGTGTGCACGCCTTGCTCATGGCAAGCCGTTTCACGTTCGGGTGTCTGTCGATTGTCGCCGCACCCCCGGTTGTCACGTTCCCAGGTGTCGCCGTCGGTGGGCCATGCGCAGAGCATTTCATAGCGCAGGGATCCAGCGGGTCGCTGTATCAGCGGATACAAGGTGAAGCCACTGCGACCATCGGCGGCCAGGCCAGTGGTCGGCAAGTCACTGCGCAGGTAGGAAAACGAAACACCACCTTTGTCCTTGCTGTTCTGGCTATGATGCCAGGTGTGATAGTACGGAGATGGAAGCGTGGACCTCAGCAAGACGCCAGAGCAGGCATGGGCCGGCACGGCATTGCCCTCGCACTGGGTGGGGGTGGCGTTATAGTTTTCCTGCATGCGGGCGGCGGTCTGGGCGCCAATCGAAGCCTGTGCGCTGGCAGTTGCAGCGAGTACCGCAGTGGCCAGCAGTGAACGAATCTGCAAATGGAGCATGATGAGCCCTCGTCGAGTGGGCTCATGAAGTTAATGATGGATACAACCGTTGTGGTGAGTGAAAGAGTACCGGATCAGGTAATCAAACCATGGTATGTGTACCTGGTCAGGGCGGCCAATGGCGCGCTCTACTGTGGCATCAGCGATGACCCGCGGCGGCGCTTCGAGGCGCACCGCAAAGGCCAGGGGGCACGCTTTTTCAAAAGCAGCCCTGCCCAGGCCCTGGTCTACATGGAGCGGTGGCCAGACAAAAGCGAAGCCTTGCGCCAGGAAAGGCTGGTCAAGCGCCTGCGCAAGTCGGCGAAAGAGTCACTGGTGTCCTCCTACAACGCCGAACCTGCATGCCGTGCGGTCAGTCTTTGCGACGCTTGAGCTGATCCACGAGCGTCGTGGGCAAACCTTTGATGATCAAGGTGCCAGCAGCTTCGTCGTACTCCACCTTGTCGCCCAGCAGGTGCGCCTCGAAACTGATCGACAGCCCTTCGGCACGGCCGGTGAAGCGACGGAACTGGTTGAGGGTGCGCTTATCGGCAGGAATCTCCGGTGACAACCCGTAGTCCTTGTTGCGGATATGGTCGTAAAACGCCTTGGGCCGATCCTCATCGATCAGGCTGGACAGTTCTTCGAGCGTCACCGGTTCGCCCAACTTGGTCTGCGTGGTGGCGTAGTCCACCAGCGTCTGGGTCTTTTCGCGGGCAGAGGCCTCAGGCAGGTCCTCGCTTTCCACGAAGTCACTGAACGCCTTGAGCAGCGTGCGCGTCTCGCCCGGCCCGTCCACACCTTCCTGGCAACCGATGAAGTCACGGAAGTAATCCGAGACTTTCTTGCCGTTCTTGCCTTTGATGAACGAGATGTACTGCTTGGAGTTCTGGTTGTTCTTCCATTCCGAAAGATTGATGCGTGCTGCCAGGTGCAACTGACCCAGGTCCAGGTGCCGCGAAGGCATGACATCGAGCTCGGCGTTCACGGCAACGCCTTCGCTGTGGTGCAGCAATGCGATGGCCAGGTATTCGGTCATGCCTTGCTGGTAATGCGCGAACAGAACGTGCCCGCCGGTGGACAGATTGGACTCTTCCATCAGCTTTTGCAGATGCTCCACAGCCTGCCGGCTGAAGGCGGTGAAATCCTGCTCCTGCTCTAGGTACTGTTTCAGCCAGCCACTGAGCGGATAAGCGCCGGACTCGCTGTGGAAGAACCCCCAAGCCTTGCCTTGTTTGGCGTTGTAGCTGTCATTGAGGTCGGCTAGCAGGTTCTCGATGGCGTCCGAGGCCGCGAGCTCGGCGTCACGTGCGTGCAATACGGCAGGGCTGCCATCGGGCTTTTTGTCGATCAGGTGAACGATGCAATGTCGGATTGGCATGGGGAGTCTCGGACAGGTACAAAAGCACTGAAGTTTACCTCAGACGCTGGGTGATTCAGTGGGCGGATCGAAGCAGAATCGCAGGTTGGCGGTTTTTTACTCAAATCTGCGGTCTTTTCATCATCAAGGCCTGAAAACCTGCATTAAATCAGGGGTGGCAGCGGATATTTATCCGCTGCTGTGGTAGTTTTGCGCCGTCTTGCGCCCCTGTTGTGGCGCATTGCTGCAGTACGCGCTCGGCGTGTCGAACCAAACGCTGATTTGCGTATCTACATACCCAATTGGCGCGGCCCTCCAATCTCGTCGGGGCTGGCCCGATAACGTCGTCGTTCGCTGCATAACCATCGAATTTGATAGGGAAGGAACACCACCATGGCATTGACCAAAGACCAACTGATTGCCGACATCGCCGAATCGATCGCAGCGCCTAAAGCCACCGCCAAGAACGCTCTGGAGCAACTGGGCCAGATCGTTGCCGACCAACTGGAAAACGGCGCTGAAATCACCCTGCCAGGCATCGGCAAGCTGAAAGTCTCCGAGCGTCCTGCCCGTACCGGCCGCAACCCTTCGACTGGCGCTGCCATCGAAATCGCTGCCAAGAAAGTCGTCAAGTTCGTACCGGCCAAAGTGCTGACCGACGCCATCAACAAGTAATTGTCGATGCAGTGACCTGACCGCGCCCGGGTTACCCGAGCGCGGTTTTTTCATGCCTGTGAAATGGGCTTGGCGCGCCATGCCTGGCGCGCAGCATCGTCATGGAAGCTCCAGGCGAGCATGCGGCTTTGTTTCTGTCCTTGGCCCATTTCAACAACGCGCACAGCCGCGGCCCCCGCCTTTTTCAAGGCTGCCTCCAGTGCCGGCAGGTTACTGGCCTTCGACACCAGGCTGGTGAACCACAGTGTCTGGCTGGCGTATTGCGCGCTCTCGTTGATCAGTTGGGTGACGAAGCGGATTTCACCGCCTTCGCACCACAGTTCGTTGTTCTGGCCACCGAAGTTCAACACGGGCAGCTTGCGCTTGGGGTCCTGTTTGCCCAGGTTCTTCCATTTGCGCTGGCTGCCACGGGTGGCTTCCTCGCGTGAGGCATGGAAGGGCGGGTTGCACAGGGTCAGGTCGAAGCGCTCGTCGTCCTTGAGCAGGCCGCTGAGGATATGCGCAGGGTTGCTCTGCTGGCGCAGGTTGATGACCTTGTCCAAGCCATTGGCCTGAATGATCGCCTTGGCCGACGCCAATGCTACCGGATCGATGTCCGAGCCCAGAAAGCGCCAGCGGTAATCGCTATGGCCCAGCAGCGGGTAGATGCAGTTGGCACCCACGCCGATGTCGAGCACGCGCACCTGAGCGCCTTTGAGGAGCTGGCCTGCGTTATCGGCAGCCAACAGATCGGCGGCCACATGAAGGTAGTCGGCGCGACCTGGAATCGGCGGGCACAGGTAGTTGGCGGGGATGTCCCAATGCTGGATCCCGTACTGGGCCTTGAGCAGGGCACGGTTGAACACTCGCACCGCTTCGGGGTTGGCGAAATCGATGCTGGGTTTGCCATGGGGGTTGGTGAGGGTGAAGCGCGCCAGATCAGGGTGTGCCTTGATCAGGCTGGGAAAATCGTAGCGCCCTTGATGGCGGTTACGCGGGTGCAGGGTGGGTTTGCTCTGGGTCATGCTCGGGTCCGGTGTTGCAGGTGCTGGCCCCCAGACCGTTGGACGGCCCGGTCGCGGCCGGCCCGGTTGCCCCGGGGCTGGCCGCGAACGAGGGCTGAGCCCTCGTCAGTCAGCACTGCACGGTCAGGTTACAGCGCTGCAATCCGCGCATGCTGCTCGGTGAAGTTCGCCAACGCCTGCTCGGACTCGGCCAGCTTGGCGCGCTCCTTCTCGATGACGGCAGGCGGTGCCTTGTCGACGAACGCGGCGTTGGACAGCTTGCCGCCCACGCGCGCCACTTCGCCTTGCAGGCGCTGGATTTCCTTGTTCAGGCGAGCCAGTTCGGCATTTTTGTCGATCAGCCCGGCCATCGGTACCAGCACCTGAAGGTCACCCACCAGCGCCGTGGCGGACAATGGCGCCTCGTCGTTGTCGCCCAGCACGGTGAACGATTCGACCTTGGCCAATTTCTTGAGCAAGGCTTCGTTTTCCTGCAGGCGGCGCTGGTCGTCGGCGCTGGCGTTCTTCAGGAACAGCGGCAGGGGTTTGCCAGGGCCGATGTTCATTTCAGCGCGAATGTTGCGCAAGCCGACCATCAGCTCCTTGAGCCACTCGATGTCGCCTTCGGCGGCCACGTCGATGCGGGCGTCATTGGCCTGAGGCCAGGGCTGCAGCATGATGGTCTTGCCTTCGACGCCGGCCAACGGTGCAATGCGCTGCCAGATTTCCTCGGTGATGAACGGCATGAACGGGTGGGCCAGGCGCAGTGCCACCTCCAGCACGCGAACCAGGGTGCGGCGCGTGCCACGGGCGCGTTCCACAGGGGCCTGCTCATCCCACAACACTGGCTTGGAAAGCTCAAGGTACCAGTCGCAGTACTGGTTCCAGATGAATTCGTACAGCGCCTGGCTGGCCAGGTCGAAGCGGAACTGTTCGAGCTGACGGGTCACTTCAGCTTCGGTGCGCTGCAGCTGCGAGATGATCCAGCGGTCGGCCAGCGACAGCTCGTAGGCCTCGCCGTTCTGCCCACAGTCCTCACCCTTGTCCAGCACGTAGCGGGCGGCATTCCAGATCTTGTTGCAGAAGTTGCGATAGCCTTCGACGCGGCCCATGTCGAACTTGATGTCGCGACCGGTCGAGGCCAAGGAGCAGAACGTGAAACGCAGGGCGTCGGTACCGTAGCTGGCGATACCCTCGGGGAACTCGGCCTTGGTCTGCTTGGCGATCTTCTCGGCCAGCTTGGGCTGCATCATGCCGCTGGTGCGTTTCTCCAGCAGGGCATCGAGGGTGATGCCGTCGACGATGTCCAGTGGGTCCAGCACGTTGCCCTTGGACTTGGACATCTTCTGGCCCTGGCCGTCACGCACCAGGCCGTGCACGTACACGGTCTTGAACGGAACCTGGGGCGTGCCGTCCTCGTTCTTGATCAGGTGCATGGTCAACATGATCATGCGCGCAACCCAGAAGAAGATGATGTCGAAGCCGGTGACCAGCACATCGGTGGAGTGGAATTTCTTGAGGAACTCCGTTTGCTCCGGCCAGCCCAGGGTTGAGAAGGTCCACAGGCCCGAGCTGAACCAGGTGTCGAGCACGTCGTCATCCTGGCGCAGGTTCACGTCCGCGCCGAGGCCGTGCTTGCTGCGCACTTCCTCCTCGTTGCGCCCGACATAGACCCGGCCCGCCTCGTCGTACCAGGCCGGGATGCGATGGCCCCACCACAGCTGCCGGCTGATGCACCAATCCTGAATGTCGCGCATCCAGGAGAAGTACATGTTCTCGTACTGCTTGGGCACGAACTGGATACGGCCATCCTCGACCGCAGCGATGGCAGGCTCGGCCAGCGGCTTGGTGGAAACGTACCACTGGTCGGTCAGCCACGGTTCGATGATGGTGCCCGAGCGGTCGCCCTTGGGCACTTTCAAGGCATGGTCGTCGATGCCGACCAGCAGACCCTGAGCCTCCAGGTCGGCAACGATCTGCTTACGTGCAACGAAGCGATCGAGGCCGGCGTACTGGGACGGCAGGGCGGTGTCTACCTGGTCATTGAGCGAACCATCGAGGTTGAATGCCTGGGCTGCTGGCAGCACCACGGCATTCTTGTCGAAAATGTTCAGCAGCGGCAGGTTATGACGCTTGCCGACTTCATAGTCGTTGAAGTCGTGGGCCGGGGTGATCTTGACGCAACCGGTGCCGAACTCAGGGTCGCAGTAGTCATCGGCAACGATAGGGATGCGACGGCCAACCAGCGGCAACTCGACGAACTTGCCGATCAGGGCCTGGTAGCGTTCGTCGGTGGGGTTGACCGCGACGGCAGCGTCACCCAGCAGGGTTTCCGGACGCGTGGTGGCGACCACGAGGTAATCCAGCCCCTCGGCGGTGGTGGCACCGTCGGCCAGCGGGTAGCGCAGGTTCCACAGGTGACCTTTCTCGTCGTGGCTCTCGACTTCCAGATCGGAAATGGCGGTGTGCAGCTTGGTATCCCAGTTGACCAGGCGCTTGCCCCGGTAGATCAGGCCGTCTTCATGCAGGCGCACGAACGCTTCCTTGACCGCTTCGGACAGGCCATCGTCCATGGTGAAGCGCTCGCGGCTCCAGTCCACGGAGGAGCCGAGCCGACGAATCTGCCGGCTGATGTTGCCGCCCGACTGGTCTTTCCACTCCCAGATTTTTTCCAGGAACTGTTCGCGGCCCAGGTCATGACGGTTCAGGCCCTTGGCTTCAAGCTGGCGCTCGACCAGCATCTGCGTGGCGATGCCCGCGTGGTCGGTACCAGGCTGCCAGAGGGTGTCGCGACCCTGCATGCGGCGGAAGCGGATCAGGGCATCCATGATCGCGTTGTTGAAACCATGGCCCATGTGCAGGCTGCCGGTCACGTTCGGCGGCGGAATCATGATGGTGTAGGACTCGCCTGCACCTTGTGGAGCGAAATAGTTTTCGGCTTCCCAGGTGTTGTACCAGGAAGTTTCGATGGCGTGCGGCTGGTAGGTCTTATCCATGCGCGGCGGGACCCTGTGCATTTATTCGGGAAAGCCGGGAAGTATAACCAAGCCGGAGGGCGCAGGCGACAAGCGGCTGCTGGGCGGGTTTGCCCGGTGCGGGGAAAGACAGCCGCGTGACGGCAAGCGTCCTGCGCCGCAGCAGAACGTTACAGCTTCGCCAGTAGGAGCAGTAGCTTGCAGGCGGGTGAAGAGCAGGTGCCCGGTAGCCCCTTCACTCCGAACGCTTGATCAACCGCTCGATGCGCGCATCGAGGCGACGCTTGATCTCGTTTTCGATGTGCGGGGTAAAGTCGTTGATCACATCCTGCATGATCATCTGCGCTGCAGCGCGCAGTTCGCTTTCAAGGTGCAGCAGGGTGTCCTGGCGACGTGCCTGCGGGTCGTCCTGGGCGGTGTCGCTGGCAGCCGGATCGGCAGCGGCGTCAACGCGTGCAGGCACCTGCTCCACCGTGTCGGTGAGCAAAGGCGGTTGCAGGTCGGCATCGCCAAGCAATTGGCGAATCGACTCAAGATCGTCGAGCAGGTGGGTAGAGCCGGGCAGGGGAGCGTGCTTGTCCATCGTCATCAAAATCGCTGTAAGCGGTGGTCTTGCAGAGCATAGCCTTGTTCACGGTAGAAACGGAATCGCTCACGCGCCGATTGGCGGATCGCTGCCTCTTCAACCACGATCTCGGCAACCCGCTCGAACTGGCTGACAAAGCCGGGAACATCGGCGCCCAGGTTGATCAACAAGTCCTGGTGCCCCTGGGCGTGATCACCGACGCCAAGCGCCACGCTCGCATCGGCGTGATCTTCGGCCATGTCATGGGGCACGAAGGCTTCGCCCCTGAATGCCCATAAACGCGTGTCCAAAGCGGCACGCTGATCCTCATCCTGGCAGTGCAGGTAGACGCGATGGCCGAGCCGCCAGGCTTTGTCGCACAGCTTGCAGGCGAAATCCAGGCGCGCCTCCAGCGAATCGGTAGGCAGTATGTAGAAGTCGACTTTGCTCATGTGGGTTCCGTCAGCCGGCAATGCCCGAGGCACTGCCGGCGGTTGCCGTCAGGCGCCAGCGCGGTCCAGCAGGTACTGGGTCAGCAAGGGCACCGGGCGACCGGAGGCACCCTTGTCCTTGCCGCCGCTGATCCAGGCGGTACCGGCGATATCCAGGTGCGCCCAGTCATAGGCCTTGGCGAATCGCGACAGGAAGCAACCGGCGGTGATGGTGCCGGCTTTCGGGCCGCCGATGTTGCCCATGTCGGCGAACGGGCTGTCCAGTTGTTCCTGGTATTCGTCGAACAGCGGCAATTGCCAGGCGCGGTCATCGGCACGCTTGCCCGCCTCGAGCAGTTGGCTGACCAGCGCGTCGTTGTTGCCCATCAGACCGCTGGTGTGGCTGCCCAGGGCGACGATGCAGGCGCCGGTAAGCGTGGCGATATCGATCACCGCCTGGGGTTTGAAGCGCTCGGCGTAGGTGAGGGTATCGCACAGTACCAGGCGACCTTCGGCGTCGGTGTTGAGAATCTCAACGGTCTGGCCGCTCATGGTGGTCACGATGTCACCGGGGCGAGTGGCGCCGCCGCTGGGCATGTTCTCGGCACAGGCGAGCAAGCACACCAGATTGATGGGCAGCTGCAGTTCCAGCACCGCACGCAGGGTGCCGAACACGCTGGCTGCGCCGCACATGTCGTATTTCATCTCGTCCATGCCGGCACCGGGCTTTAGGCTGATGCCGCCAGTGTCGAAGGTGATGCCCTTGCCCACCAGCACGAAAGGCTTGTCGCCTTTCTTGGCGCCTTGATAGTTGAGCACGATCAGGCGCGGAGGTTGATCGCTGCCCTGGCCGACGGCGTAGAACGCGCCCATGCCCAGGTCCTTGATCTTCTTCTCGTCCAGCACGTCGACTTTCAGGCCTTTGTGCGCCTTGCCCAGCTCCTTGGCCTGCTCGGCCAGGTAACTTGGATGGCACAGGTTGGGCGGCAGGTTGCCCAGGTCACGGGTATAGGCCATGCCAGTGGCGATGGCATTGGCGTGGCGCACGGCGCGCTCCACGTCGGCCTGGCCGAGCTTGGTGGTGAGCAGGGTGACTTTTTTCAGCGCACGAGGCTCGGCTTTCTGGCTTTTGAAACGATCGAACACGTACTCGCCGTCGAGCAGGGTTTCGGCCAGCAGGCGATATTTGCCATAGCCTGCATCGCGGTTGCTCAGCGCAATGTCATCGAGTGCCAGAACGGCGTCGGCACCGTTGAGGCCCTTGAGCACGCCGGCAACGCTGGCCACCAGCTTGCGCCAGGTGCGATCACCCAGTGCCTCGTCCTTGCCGCTACCCACCAGCAGCACACGCTCGGCCTTCAGGCCTGCAACGGCGTGCAGCAGCAGCGTCTGGCCAGGCTTGCCCACCAGGTCGCCACGCTTGAGCGCCGCACTGATGGCGCCCTCGCTTGCCAGGTCCACGGCCTGGGCCACGGTGCCCAAGGCACGTTTTTCACCGACTGGGATGACCAGCGTTGCGGTCTTGAGCGATGCAGCGGCTACGCTTTTTACAACCAGTTCCATCTCAGGGTCCCCGAATGATCGATACGTGTGGCGCCGTGCTGGCCGGCGCTTGGAACGCGACTGGCTGCGCAGTGGCAGGCCAGTGGAAAAGCTGCCAGTTTGAGCCTGCGGCCGGCGTGCTGACAACCCCGGCGTGCTGTGCGATGCGCGGCCAAGTGACAGGCGCGGTCAATCACAGGATAATGCGCGCACTTTATATGGAGGTTCGCCTTGGGCGAACCAGCATTGGCCTTGGATGTACTAAGTCATCGTCTGGTGCCATCGATTGGCAGTCCGTGCTGACAACCCAGGAGTGTCTGGTTTGATCGTCTTTCGTTATCTTTCCCGCGAGGTCCTGGTGACCTTGAGCGCCGTCAGCGCCGTGCTGCTGGTGATCATCATGAGCGGGCGCTTCATCAAATACCTGGCCCAGGCTGCACAGGGGGTGCTCGACCCTGGCGTTCTGTTCCTGATCATGGGGTTCCGCCTGCCGGGCTTCCTGCAACTGATCCTGCCGCTGGGGTTGTTCCTGGGTATTCTGCTGGCCTATGGCCGGCTGTACCTGGAAAGCGAAATGACCGTGCTGTCGGCCACCGGCATGAGCCAGCAGCGCTTGCTGGCCATGACCATGGCGCCTGCAGCGCTGGTGGCCCTGCTGGTGGCCTGGCTGAGCCTGAGCCTTGCACCCCTGGGCGTGGCCCAGGTGCAGAAGATCATCAGCCAGCAGGATGCCCTGACCGAATTCGACACCCTGGTGCCGGGCCGCTTCCAGACCCTGCGCGATGGTTCGCGGGTGACCTACACCGAGCAGCTTTCAGATGACCGGGTAAACCTGGGCGGCGTGTTCATCTCCGAAAAACGCTTCAACCAGGACAAGACCAAGGACCGCGCCCCGTCGGTGCTGGTGGCCGAGCGCGGGCACCAGGAAATCCAGGCCGATGGCAACCGTTATCTGGTGCTCGAAAACGGCTACCGCTACGACGGCAACCCAGGCCAGGCCGACTACCGCGCCATCAAGTACGACACCTATGGCGTGTTGTTGCCCAAGCCTGAAGTCAGCGAGGAGGTCACCGAGCGGGAGGCCATTCCCACTACCCAACTATTCGGCGCTACGGACCTGCGTGAACGCGCCGAGTTGCAATGGCGTCTGTCACTGCCGATCCTGGTGTTCATCGTGACCCTGCTCGCCGTGCCGCTGTCACGGGCCAATCCTCGGCAGGGGCGTTTCCTCAAGCTGCTGCCAGCCATCCTCCTGTACATGGCGTACCTGACAATGCTGATTTCCGTGCGCGGTGCACTCGAGAAGGGCAAGCTGCCCATCGCCCTTGGCATGTGGTGGGTGCATGGGCTGTTCCTGCTCATCGGCCTGGGCCTGATGTACTGGGAACCTCTTCGCCTCAAGCGCGCAGCCCGTCGTGCGGAGGTGGCCCGTGGCTAAGCTCGATCGTTATATCGGCCAAAGCGTGCTGGTGGCTATTCTGGCTGTCCTGGGCATCATCCTGGGGCTGGCCTCGCTGTTCGCCTTCATCGACGAAATGGGCGACCTGAGCGATACCTACACGGTGCTCGAAGCAGGCAAGTACGTGCTGCTTACCGCACCGCGGCGCCTGTACGACATGCTGCCGATGGCCGCGCTCATCGGCTGCCTGATCGGCCTGGGTACGCTGGCCAGCAGCAGCGAGCTGACCATCATGCGCGCTGCTGGGGTGTCGATCGGTCGCATCGTCTGGGCGGTGATGAAACCAATGCTGGTGCTGATGCTGGTTGGCCTGCTGATCGGCGAGTACGTGGCACCGGTTACCGAAAACAAAGCCCAGGCCGATCGCTCCCTCGCCCAGGGTGGCGGTGAAGCGCAAAGCTCCAAGCGCGGCATGTGGCACCGGCAGGGCGAGGAGTTCGTGCACATCAACTCCGTGCAGCCCAACGGCCTTCTGCTGGGTGTGACCCGCTACCGGTTCGACGACCAGCGCAAGATCATCAGCTCCAGCTTCGCGCGCCGGGCGCGTTACGAAAACGATCACTGGCTGCTGACCGATGTGCGCACCACGCTGTTCCATGGTGACCGTACCGAAGTCGTGCAAAACCCTGAAGAACAGTGGGATGTGTCGGTCACGCCGCAGTTGCTCAACACGGTGGTGCTGGCGCCTGAATCGCTGTCGATCACCGGCCTGTGGGACTACATCCACTACCTGTCCGACCAAGGGTTGAACAATGCCCGCTACTGGCTGGCGTTCTGGACCAAGGTCCTGCAACCGGCCATCACGGCAGCCCTGGTACTCATGGCCATTTCGTTCATCTTCGGCCCGCTGCGCTCGGTGACGCTTGGTCAGCGTGTCTTCACCGGCGTGCTGGTGGGCTTCGTGTTCCGTATCGCTCAGGACCTGCTGGGCCCATCCAGCCAGGTGTTCGGCTTCCCGCCGTTGCTTGCGGTGGTGCTGCCAGCCGGCATCTGTGCCGTGGCAGGCTTGTGGTTGTTGCGCCGCGCTGGATAAGCCTGCTGCGCAGCCCCATGGCTGCGTGCTTGACCCTGGGGGCCGCTATTGCGGCCCCTTGTGTTTCATGGCCGCTGCCGCTTGAGTAGAGCGCTCATTTCTTCGGCTTGGGGACTCGAACCAGTTGGCTCTCGGAGTAGATGTCATGCCAGCTGCGTTTGCGCTTGTCGATCAGGGCCCAGAAAAAACCCAGTCCCAGGCACAGCCACGAGGCAATGGAAACGACAAACCGCAACAGCGCCTGCCAGAGCGTGATGGGCGAGCCATCGGCGTTCTGCACACGCACGCCCCAGACCTGCATGCCCAGCGTCTGCCCGCCATGGGTCCAGAACTTGGCGAAGAAACCGAACAGCACGAACAGCAGCACCGTGGACAGCAAAGGGTCGCCGTCGAGCGCGCCTGCTTCGGTAAGTTCGCGCATACGCTGTTGGCCGATGATCGCCATCTGGACCATCTTGTAGAGGCCCGCAGTGACGATCAGCAGGGCCGTACACAGTAAAAAGTCATAGAACACCGCGGCCAGGCGCCTGCCCAGGCCGACCGGAGGGAAATCACCTTGGGGAAGCAGCACAGGCTTGGACATGCAGAACAGCTCCATCATGCAAAGGCGCCATTCTACGGGCAAAAAAAAGCCCCTGCACTGAGCAGGGGCTTTTTGGAAGGTGACAAGGCTTATTCAGCAACCTGTACCTTGTCAGCTTGCATACCTTTTTGGCCTTGAACGGCTTCGAAAGTGACCTTCTGGCCTTCTTTCAGGCTTTTGAAGCCGTTGCCTTCGATGGCGCGGAAGTGCACGAACAGATCAGCACCGCTTTCTGGGGTGATGAAGCCGTAGCCTTTTTCGTCATTGAACCACTTGACGATACCGTTCTGACGGGTAGACATAATCTTATTTCCTATGAAACTTAGGTTTGGATGACAGTTTTCTTTCGCTTTCAAACAAGCAAAAGAGTACTGGGCTGGGTTGCAGGAAAGTAAGAGACGTCGAACGGGTTGTAGCAGATTGCGGCTACTGGCCCAGGTCACGAACTGTTGCGACCCATGCAAACACAGTGCGTTGACTCTACGCCAACTGCCGAGCGAAAAACAAGCCTTCCAGCGGGTGGAAAGTGACTGTTTTACAACCAGCGGCCAAACCGCCGAACAGTGCATGGTGCCTGGCCTGGCGCCATGTTCGCAGTGGCGCGGGCAACGTTCGCAAACGAAGATGCCGAACGTTGCCACGCCGCTGATGAGTCTGCCTCAACCGCGATAGTAACGGGGCGCAACGAATGGGGTTTTACTGACTTTCAAGGCCACCTTCTTTCCACGCACGAGTGCATATAGAAGCGTGTCCAGTGCGGACTGTTCGGTGTCCACATAACCCATCGCCACAGGGGCACTGAGTGTGGGTCCAAAGCCGCCACTGCAGATGGTGCCAACCGAGGTGCCTTCTGCATCGACAATCTCGGCGCCTTCGCGTACAGGCGTGCGTTCCTGGGGCAGCAAACCGACCCGCTTGCGTTTCACACCCTCACGTTGCTGATCGAAGATGGCCTGTGCGCCCGGAAAGCCCCCAGCACGCGCACCATCGGCCCGGCGCGACTTGGACATTGCCCACAACAAGTTCGCCTGCACGGGTGAAGTGTCGGCGTTCATGTCATGGCCATACAGGCACAGGCCGGCTTCCAGACGCAACGAGTCACGGGCCCCCAGCCCGATCGGCTGGACCTCTGGCTGCTTGAGCAGCGCTCTGGCGAGCGTCTCGGCACCTGCCACCGGCACGGAGATTTCATAACCATCCTCCCCGGTGTAGCCCGACCGACTGACCCAGCACAGGTGGCCCAGCAACGTGACAGGTCGCACCTGCATGAACGTCATGTCCGCCACTTCATGCGCCAGACGCTGCAGGACCTTGGCCGCTGCCGGCCCTTGCAAGGCGAGCAGAGCACGTTGATCGAACAGTGGCTGGACCTCGCAACGTTGGCTGATATGCCGCTGCAAGTGCGCCAGGTCCTGATCCTTGCAGGCGGCGTTCACCACCAGCAGCAGCGTGTCGTCACCCAGGTTGGCGACCATCAGGTCGTCGAGGATGCCGCCGTGTTCGTTGGTGAACATGGCGTAGCGCTGCATGCCAACGGGCAGGTCGATGATATCGACCGGCACCAGCGTTTCCAGCGCACTGGCAGCGTCGCTACCCTTGAGCAGTATCTGCCCCATGTGCGAGACGTCGAACAACCCGGCCTGTTCTCGGGTGTGCAGGTGCTCTTTAAGCACGCCCAGGGGGTACTGCACCGGCATGTCGTAGCCCGCGAAGGGCACCATGCGCGCGCCCAGTTCCAGGTGCAGGGCATGCAGTGGGGTTTTGAGCAGTGTTTCGGACATCGATGACTCCTTGCATGGGTTTTCGGTCAATGTCCGGGGACATTGACCGCCAGGCGAATGACACACTCACGATCCGGCGCTGTCAGGCGTCCTGGTAGCTTTCGATCGAGGGGCAGGCACAGACCAGGTTGCGGTCGCCGAAGACGTTGTCGACCCGGCTCACAGGCGGCCAGTACTTGCTTTCCACCAGGCCAGGCAGCGGGTAGACCGCTTGCTCGCGGGAGTAACCATGAGCCCATTCGCCCACCAGTTCCGCTGCGGTGTGCGGCGCGTTCTTGAGCGGGTTGTCATCCTTGTCCAGCGTGCCGTCCTCTACCGCGCGGATTTCCTCGCGGATCTGGATCATGGCCGCGCAGAACCTGTCCAGTTCTTCCCGGGATTCGCTTTCGGTCGGCTCAATCATCAGCGTGCCTGCCACCGGGAACGACATGGTCGGGGCATGGAAGCCGTAGTCGATCAACCGCTTGGCCACGTCGTCGACGCTGATGCCACTGCTGTCCTTGAGCGGGCGCAGGTCCAGGATGCATTCGTGGGCGACCAGGCCATTGCCGCCGGTGTACAGCACCGGGTAGTGCTCCTCCAGGCGGCGGGCGATGTAGTTGGCATTGAGGATGGCCATCTGCGAAGCCCGTTTGAGCCCTGCGCCGCCCATCATGCGAATGTACATCCAGGTGATCGGCAGGATGCTGGCGCTGCCGAAGGGTGCGGCGCATACCACGCCTTCGGCAGTGCCCAGGGCAGCATGGCCCGGGAGGAAGGGCGCCAGGTGCGATTTCACACCGATCGGCCCAACGCCCGGACCACCGCCGCCATGGGGAATGCAGAAGGTCTTGTGCAGGTTCAGGTGCGACACATCGCCCCCGAATTTGCCCGGTGCGCACAGACCGACCATGGCGTTCATGTTGGCACCGTCGATGTAAACCTGGCCGCCGTTGTCGTGGATGATGGCGCAAATCTCGCCGATCGCCTCCTCGAACACCCCGTGGGTGGACGGGTAGGTGATCATCAGCGCTGCCAGGCGTTCACGGTGCTCGATGGCCTTGGCACGCAGGTCGGCAACGTCGACGTTGCCGCGCGCGTCGCAGGCCGTGACCACCACCTGCATGCCGGCCATGTTGGCCGTTGCCGGGTTAGTGCCGTGGGCTGAAGAAGGGATCAGGCAGATGTCGCGATGCCCCTCGTTGCGGCTGCGGTGATAGGCGCGGATCGCCAGCAGGCCCGCGTACTCGCCCTGAGAACCGGCGTTAGGTTGCAGCGATACGGCATCGTAGCCCGTGGCTGCGCAGAGCATGGCCTCCAACTCCGACGTCAATTGCAGGTAGCCCTGGCTCTGCTGCGCCGGGGCGAAGGGGTGCAGGTTGCCGAATTCTGCCCAGGTGACCGGGATCATTTCACTGGCAGCGTTGAGTTTCATGGTGCACGAGCCCAGCGGGATCATGCTGCGGTCCAGGGCCAAGTCCTTGTCGGCCAGCTTGCGCAGGTAACGCATCAACTCCGTTTCGCTGTGATAGCGGTTGAACACGGGGTGTTCCAGGAACGTCGAGCGGCGCAGCAAGGCCTCGGGCAGCAGCGTACCGCTGCTGGCGGCCAGCGCCAGGAAGTCAGGTTGCGTTTGACCATCGCCAAGCAGCTGCCACAGCGCCTGCACATCCGCCGGAGTGGTGGTTTCGTCCAGCGATACGCCCACATGGCCGGCATCGACCTGACGCAGGTTGATGCCTTGTGCACGGGCTTTTTCGTGCAGGCCGAGGGTGGCATCGCCAGTGGCCAGGGTCAGGGTGTCGAATGCCGTGTCGCCCACCACCGTCACAGCCATTGCACGCAAGCCCTGGGCCAGGATGGCGGTCAGGCTATGGGTACGTTGGGCAATGCGCGTGAGACCTTCAGGGCCGTGATAGACGGCGAACATGCTGGCAATGTTGGCAAGCAGCACCTGGGCGGTGCAGATGTTGCTGGTGGCCTTTTCGCGGCGAATGTGCTGCTCACGTGTCTGCATGGCCAAGCGCAGTGCCGTCTTGCCGAAGCGGTCTATCGACACGCCCACCAGGCGCCCTGGCATGTCGCGCTTGAAGGCATCGCGGGTAGCGAAGTAGGCCGCATGAGGCCCGCCGAAGCCCAGGGGCACGCCAAAGCGCTGGGCGCTGCCAATGGCCACATCGGCCTCGAACTCGCCAGGCGGGGTCAACAGGGTCAAGGCCAACAGGTCCGCCGCCACGGCCACCAGCGCATTGGCGTGGTGGAACCGTTGCACCACCTCCCGGTAATCGAAGATACCACCGGTGCTGGCGGGGTATTGCAGCAAGGCGCCGAAGAACGGGCTGGCATCGTCGAGCGTCTGCTCGTCGCCTATCACGACTTCGATGCCCAGAGGTTCAGCGCGGGTACGCAGTACATCGAGGGTCTGGGGGTGGCAATGCATTGAGGCAAAGAAGCGGTTGCTGGCCTTGTTATTCGACAGGCGCTTGCAGAACGTCATGGCCTCGGCAGCGGCCGTTGCCTCATCGAGCAGCGACGCATTGGCGATCGGTAACCCTGTGAGGTCGCTGATTAGGGTCTGGAAATTGAGCAGAGCTTCCAGCCGGCCCTGGGAAATTTCTGGCTGGTAGGGCGTGTACGCGGTGTACCACGCCGGGTTCTCCAGCAGATTGCGCAGGATGGGCGCGGGCGTGTGGGTGTTGTAGTAACCCTGGCCTATGTAACTTTTGAACAGTTGGTTCTTGCCGGCGATGGCCTTCAGGGCGGCGAGCGCATCCGCTTCGCTGTGCCCATCGTCCGTGCCCAGCACGCTGGTGCCCTTGATGCTGGCGGGGATGACGGCGTCGGTCATGGCCTCCAGCGAGTCGAAGCCCAGGGTGGCGAGCATGGCCTGCTCGTCTTCGCTGCGTGGCCCGATGTGGCGGGCAATGAACTCATTGGCAGTGCCGAGGTTGATGGTCATGGCGTGATTCCTCAGGCGTCGTCGTTGGCGTTGAGCAGGCGGTCATAGGCCTCCTGGTCGAGCAGGGCGCTCACAGCGCTGGCGTCGGCAGGCTTGATGCGGAAGAACCAGCCTTCGCCCAGCGGGTCCTCGTTGACCAGCTCGGGGCGCTCTTCGAGTTGGGCGTTGACCTCGATCACCTCGCCGGACAGCGGCATGTACACCCCGCTAGCAGCCTTGACCGACTCTACGGTGGACGCTTCGCTGCCTTTGTCATAGTGCTGCAGCTCCGGCAGCTGCACGAACACCACATCCCCCAGTGCATGCTGGGCGTAGGCAGTGATACCTACGGTGACGCTGCCATCAGCTTCTACACGCAGCCATTCGTGGTCGTCGGTGAAACGCAACTCGCTCATGAAAAATCCTCGTGGACCGGGTGGCGCGATTAGGTTCGCGCTCTGGTGGGTTTTCAGTAAGCAATAACGTGGCCAACTAGCTCTGGGCCCTGTGGATGCAGGGAGGGAGTGCCAGCTCGCTGAAGATCGAGTAAGGCGGCGTAACGAAATCGATACGATAAAACGTTGGTTTTGCTACACGACGCCGTTAATCTCTCGGCCCACCTTGGAGTTGGAGGTGTAGCGATTCAGATACGGTGTATTGAATTCGATACGGCTACATGTGTTCCACTGTTTTGAATAAGCCACCCTGCATTGGGGGAATCAAACAAGGGATGGGAAATACATCATAAAGCCAGTGTTTCTAAAGCAAAGATATTAATAATCTACTGCTGAAGTTTATTGAAATATGAATTTTATTTATCAGGGGCAGTAGGTCATGCGAAATAAACTATCTGGCCTGACAAAAAATCTAGAATTTGTCTGCGGTTTCTATCATGCAGATCAGGTCCTTTATTCTTGGGGTCCTTCGCACCCACAGGGGGCATGAAGTTTGAGGTAATTTGAGAACATTCACAAGGATCTAATTTAATAGTTCACTCAAGTGCAGTAAGGATAAACGATTGAACACAATCCGTAGTCGATGCTGTGAAAAAGGTGGCGCAAAGGGTTTCAAAGATGTCTGATTAACCGTGGCTTTAAAGGCGGTATGATATCCACAGGCCCTCAGAGCATGCCTGGAATGAAAGGCAAGCTACAGCGGGTCACAGGCAAGTCTTGCTCAAACGGAAAATAGACACATGCCTAAAGAAATAACTGATTACACTGAACAAGAGTTTTTTCAATTAGTGTATGCCCTGTATCATGGCGACCCGCAGTACTTTCCTAATGACAAAGAGCACACGCGCGGCGTTCTTGAGTTTGATCGCTTGGCACAGCATCCGGCAAAGTGGAACTTAATTTATCGCCCCCACAGGGTCGGGATTCAATTTTCCCCTCAAGCGGTGGTTGATGAAGTGAAACGGTGGCGGGCTGAGCACGGACTTCCAGGGTTCAAGCCATCTTGAATCCAGAACAGACGACTCCCGCAGCTCATCATGCGGGAGTCTTAACCTTAGCGGTTCAGCAACGCCATCATGGCCTGCTTACTGAAAAAACGGCAATGCCAAATACACCTTGATCACCACCACATTGATCAAGTCAATGAAGAACGCCCCCACCATCGGCACCACCAGAAATGCCACGTGCGAAGGCCCGAACCGCTGGGTTACCGCTTGCATGTTGGCGATTGCCGTCGGCGTTGCCCCCAACCCGAAGCCGCAATGGCCGGCGGACAGGACAGCCGCGTCGTAGGTGCGGCCCATCACTCGGAAGGTGATGAAGATGGCGAACAGTGCCATCAGCAGCGTCTGCGCCGCCAGCAGCACGAAGAACGGCAGTGCCAGTGCAGCCAGGTCCCACAGTTTCAACGACATCAACGCAATGGCCAAAAACAACGACAGGCTCACATTGCCCAGTACCGACACTTCCCGCTCGAACACCTGGTAAAAGCCGAAGGCTGACAGGCCATTGCGCAGCAGCACGCCCACGAACAATACGCAGACGAAGTTTGGCAGTTCGAAGGCAGTACCCTTGAGCAGCTCATTCAAAACGGTGCCGGTCAACAGGCTCACTGCAATCAGGGCAAGCGTCTCGATCACGGAAATCGAGGTGATCAGGCGTTCTTTCTCCGGCTGCTCGAAGCCAGAAGGCAACTGAGGCGTGCTGTCGGCGCGACCAGGGCTAGCGACCCGCTTGATCAGCAAGCGGGCCACGGGGCCACCAATCAACCCCCCCAGTACCAATCCAAATGTGGCGGAGGCCAGTGCCAGTTCCGAGGCCGAGACCAGGCCGAATTTTTCGGTGAAGGTGGCGCCCCACGCAGCACCGGTGCCATGGCCTCCTGACAGGGTGATCGAACCGGCCAGCAGGCCCATCAGCGGGTCCAACCCCAGCGCCGTGGCCAGACCGATGCCCAGGGCGTTCTGTACCACCAGCAGGCTGGTCACCACCGCCAGGAACAGCACCACCGCGCGCCCACCTTTTTTCAGGCTGGCGAAATCGGCGTTCAGGCCGATGGTAGCGAAGAACGCCAGCATCAAAGGTGTTTGCAGGGAGGTGTCGAAGTGAACTTGCACATCGAAGGTGCGCAACACCAACAGGGCAATCGCGACCACCAAGCCGCCGGCGACCGGTTCAGGAATGTTGTAGGCACGCAGAAAACCTATGCGTGCGACCAGGCCGCGACCTAGCAGCAGCACCAGGGAAGCGGCCACCAGCGTGCCGTAAAAATCGAGTTCGAACATCAGGTACTCTCGTTGAATCCATAACGGACCGCTGACCACTCTGGGGTGGTCTTGCGGGGTGACAGGCAGGGATTGCACTGGCGCCATTCTACGAGGCGTGAGGAAGGACGTATCCGGGGAACGCCTAGGAAAAGTCTACTAAAACAGCAGCATTTGCCGACAACTTCAGGTTTTCCCCGGAATGCCGTATTTGCGCAGGCGTTGGGCAATGGCGGTATGTGAGGTGTGCAGCCGGGCCGCCAGCAATCGGGTCGAGGGGTAACTGGTGTACAGCCGTTGCAACAGTTCACGCTCGAAATCACCCACAGCCTGCTCCAGGCTGGCCACATCACCTTCATGGGTGCGACTGACAGACGTGCCGGCGATGTCCAGGTCGCCGATGTCCACCAGGTTGCTTTCGCAAATGGCGGCGGCGCGAAAGATCACGTTCTGCAATTGCCGTACATTGCCCGGCCAAGGGTTAGCCAGCATGGCGCTGTGAGTGGCGGGGGTGAGCCTGCAGGCAGGCCGCTGGATCTGTGTGCAGGCCTGCTGCATGAAGAAGTGCGCAAGCATCAGGATGTCCTGGCCGCGGTCACGCAGGGGTGGGACCTGCAGGTTCAACACGTTGAGGCGGTAGAACAGGTCTTCGCGGAACGTGCCCTCGGCCACCATCTGCTCCAGGTTACGGTGGGTCGCGCTGATGATACGCACGTTGACCTTCACTTCCCGGTCGCCTCCCACCCGGCGGAAGCTGCCGTCGCTTAGAAAACGCAGCAGCTTGGCCTGCAGGTAGGGGGACATCTCGCCGATCTCGTCGAGAAACACCGTGCCCTGGTTGGCCAGCTCCATCAGCCCTGGCTTGCCGCCGCGCTGGGCGCCGGTGAAGGCGCCTGGTGCATAACCGAACAGTTCGCTCTCGGCGAGGCTCTCAGGCAATGCGGCGCAGTTCAGAGCCAGAAAGGGGGCCGCATGACGGCTGCTGATCGCGTGGCATGCGCGGGCCACCAGTTCCTTGCCGGTGCCGGTTTCGCCATGCACCAGCAGCGGTGCATCCAGGGTGGCCACGCGCAGGGCTCGAGCCTTCAGGGTGCGGATGGCAGGTGATTCGCCCAGCAGAGCGTCGAAGCCCTCGGCATGGTCATGGCGCAGGGCCGATAGCCGTTCGCCCAACCGCGTAGGCGGGTAGAGCGTCAGCAAGCCGCCGGTATGGGTGATTGGCATGGCA
>Ga0302349_1001007_pt1 | contig 25560 bp, 29 predicted proteins | sample PhyAR1_FD_202176 | JGI IMG/M metagenome (GOLD analysis project Ga0302349, IMG submission 202176) | Leaf surface microbial communities from alfalfa plants in UC Gill Tract Community Farm, Albany, California, United States - DLSL A.R1... | ecosystem: Host-associated > Plants > Phyllosphere >...
GCCTGAGGCGCTTTACTTCATGCTGAAGTGCATCGTCCTGCTTACGCTGCGGCTCGGGCTTCTGGTAGCGCTTAACCCAGGCGTAAAGACTATTAGTGGATACACCAAGTCGAGAGGAGACCTCAGACACAGGGTACCCCTGCTCAGTGATCTGTTTTACGGCTTCAATTTTGAATTCTTCTGTGAACGTTTTGACTGACATAAACACTCCTTCATTAGGCCTCCATTATGAGGCAAAAAAGTGTCTACGAAACCCGGGTCTATTCATACATCGATCGAGCAACGGTTGTAATCTGTTGCCCGCTTCCACCGCGCATTGCCCAGCTCAGACGTTGATTCGCAACGGCACAATTGCGGTCTGCATACTCACCGGGCCTGTAACCCGCTCATTTTTTGGGGGGATAAGCGCGCAGATATGGTTACGCCACAGTTCATCATGACACAGGCGGGTATTGTAAACGCCATCGGCCACTGCTGCCCTGATTTTTCTGTGAGTCTGCCGGATATGACCCGGAAAGTTTTCTGAGTTCGTCACGTTATTCAGTGACAGGTCGGCACAGACATTTTCATGCGTCTTCGCATCAACGGCCAGATAGAGCTTCCTCCAGGCACGTCGCCGTTCCTTGCCATGTTTTTTCAATTTACATTCGCCTTCACCGAAGACCTTCAGCCCGGTGGAGTCAATCACCAGATGCACGATTTCACCCCGGGTGGGCGTTTTAAAACTGACGCTAACCGACTTTGCCCGTCTGCTGACACAGTTATAATCCGGGCAGCGCAGCAGAACACTCAAAAGTACAAAAATGGAATCAATAAAGCCCAGAGCGGCCCACAGAGTCAGCCGGAATTTGGGTTTAATCATCAGGAAAGTCGTGGTGGCAAGGTCAGAATAACACTGAGGTCTTCCACGGGATGAAGGCGTTGCTGACTCATACAAGCATGAATGGCTTTATCGTCCAGCCAGAAAGTGAGGGAGCCTCTGTTGATAAGGGCTTTGTTACAGGTGGTTTAGTTGGTGATTCTGAACTTTTGCTTTGCCATATTGCTGCCTGGGGTTTCTGTGGAGACGCTGTCTGAACAGTCAACTCAGCAAAAGTTCGTTTTATTCAACAAAGCCATTCTCAATTATTTATATTTATCTGTGCCCCAGCATGTAAGAATACTTTCTTGATCTCTCCGCAATACTTGTCCGTAACAATGGTTGGAACGATTATTACAATTACGGCCACCATCTTTAATCCACCATCGTATAGCTGCACATGCACCTTGTGTGTCACCGTTGTTCATGCGTTTATAAAAAGTTGATTGTAGGCATTTACGAGGGCCGATATTATATGGACAGAATGACGCGATACCTGCTTTTTGTGGTGCTGTAAGTGGAACATGAATGTTATGATCAACCCATGCCAGAGCTTTATCTCGTTCAATTTCATTGATTTTTTGGCATTCAGATGAAGAAAGCTTCATTCCTTTTCTTACAGGTACACCATCAACTATAGTTACGCCCCGGCAAATGGTCCATACACTGGAATTATCATGATATGAAGTCAAATGGTTGCCTTCTTTTTCATTTAGAAATAGATTTAGAATTTTAGATGCGGGTGCTCCATTCAGAATTAGTGATAAAATAGCTGGACTCAAAGATGCTAGCTTTCTCATTATTGGCTCCTGTATTAATGAAAATGATAAATGTAATTAATTTACTGAATAAAATCCTTCCCATTCAATGGCACTCTTTTCTGACATATTCTTGAAGATATTTTAGTTTTGCATTATCTCTGATTATCTCTGCCCGGAGAGTGAGAATATCCTGTCCAGATCTTTCACTGATTTCGATGGGGGGATCATCACCCATGCCGGTGGAGGTATGATAAGGGTGTGTTCCTGAAGTGGCACACTTTCCCCTGATGAACATGCGGTGAGAGCCAGAAATAAGCTGACTACGAAGAGTCTCATTTTTGGATTCAGCATCATTAAGTTCCTCTTCATTATATTTATCGAACAAAAACATTTTACGCAATTTGTCTCGCTCACTGGTCAGGCTTTTATTTATCAACGCGAGGTTGCGATTACTTTTAGCCAACTGCTCTCTGTATAAGAGTGCATTATCCCTATAGTGCTTAAGAACTATACCGAGAGTAAAAATTAATAAAAACATTGCTGTAAAAAAAACAACTAAAGTTCGCATCGCATTTATCTCCTAAAATTAACTATAAGTGTGGTTTATTAAAAAATTAATATGAACTGATTTTAGATTAAAAATAATTTGATATAAATAATTTTAATAATTATATTTACCCATCATAACTACAAGGTGAAACGTTCATGAATCAAAAATAGATTATACTATTTTTAAAATAACAAAGATGATATTTAACTGTTTTTGGGTTGATTGAAAAGTCATAATGAAAATTAATGGATTGCAAATTAAATTATTTTGCAAGGTTTACTGCTTAGGTACGGTCAACACGTTGTACCCTTTACGCCCTAACTAGCCGCTACAAATGAAAACACAAGCCATTTTTTTCAATAAGTTAAGTAAAAAATGTTCGTCTAACTTTCTGGATGAATGATGAGACCGACTTCGCATCTGTAGCAAATCATATTGACTGCCGTTTTGATGAACATCGGTAAAGAATGTTATGTCAATGCTAATGACGCGTTCAGCCCTCGTCTCCTTCGAGTCGCATACGCCGGGGGAGTACGCCAGATATCAGCAATGCACTGAGCAATCACATAAATGGGCTAATGAAGGCGTTTGAAGGATTTTTGGATTAGATGCATGATAAAAATATTATTACCTTATTATCCGCTTAATTCGATAGCAACCTGTTGACGCTTTTACTATATCGAATAAAAACGCCACCATATTTACTTCATTCAGGTTCTTACTGAAAAGAGTCTATTTTGCAGGAATAGGGAGGAACAGATTCATTTCATCCCCCCTGAACCTAAGAAATGGCAAGTAAGACATTTAATATACCTGAATAAGTTCCTGGCTTCAGCTTCGGCTTTTCAATATTTAATTTTAACGTTTTCGGCGCTGTATTTTTGCCGACCCAGTTTCGGTCTTTGCACTTCGCGCCGTAAATAAGGTAATGAACTAGATTGAGGGGGACAGGCGGGATTGAATAAAGATGAAGTGCATAACGCATTGGCTCATGGGTTTTCAGAGTCTTAGCTCAACATTGCATAAACAAACGCAGAAAATCAAACCTTTATACTTTTAGATAAATGTTCATTATGAACGCTAAATCACCTATTTCAACTTTGTATTACTTTCAATGCACCACTCTAACTAATTGTATGAATTAATATGAATCTCTGCTAAAGAAGGAATAGATTAAAAGCATTAACATAATGAAATAAATTGCATATTCCTATCGATAAAACCCAATTGATCGTTTATCCATATCTTGATATTGTCGGTTTTTCCTTTGTTTACCCATCATCCATACTGCCGTAAAGCCACGTCATTGAGGGCGGGAAGAGTGATAAGCTGGCGCATTCAGGTCAGCAAAATGAATGTGACTGCCGAAGGCGCGGCCGATGACGTAGACTCCACTGGTTTCAGGAAAATGCGCGCATGACTTAGGGGTGGCAATGTTAAGGAAAGGTTTAAATAAACCGGTACAGGCTGTCGCCAATGATGATATGCGATCCTGGAGAGAATATTCTGGCTATGATTTGTGACGTTGACCTCTGATGCTGCAGTAAATATATAAGGTATCAGCTGCCAGATAATGATAAATAAGAGTTAGAAATGAACAAAATCGTAACAATACTGTTGCTTATCTTAAGCTGGACGGTTTCAGCAAACCAATATACCACCCTCGAAGCGAGGGGAAGTAATGTAATGTTGACGAAACCGATGCAATCAAGGTCTACTGGACGCTATTCTGTCGAGATTGACACCATTAACTCAGGAAGTGAGCAACTTAATCAAGGATGGGTAACATTAAATGGTAAAGTATTGCCAGCACATATTATAAAGGTTGGGGATAGTTACGAACTGATAAGCTCAGAGGCCGATATACATATCGGCGACATCGTGCAGGGGTATCTCATTGGAACTGGCTCTTACACATATGACGCAGGTTTGAACATAGGTACAAAAACAGTCGAAATTTTGGGGATAGGTAACCAGAGATCATCGACCCTCACATGTTCCGCACATGTTCCTACTGCTATCAACATTGGCTCTATCAAACCCGGAGATACGACAAGTAACTTCGTTGAGGTCAAAACAAAAGGAGGTTTCGTTTTTCTCCAAATCAATCATATCAAGGACAGGGTAGTCCTCAGTGGTCAGAACGGAGCTAGTGTAATCGTGTCCGGATTTCCCGTCAGCGACGACAACGGCAACATAGTCTGGCCTTCGAACATCGACAAAACTGTAGAGTTAAAGGCTATAACTGCTGCCAACAGTGCACCGGGTCCTGTAGCTGCAATCGGGACGATGTTCCTATCCTGCGATTGACTGAGCCTTTCATGCTAAATTCTTCTACAAACTGAACCGTGCCGGATTTTTGAGACGCTATCCTATTAGTAAAAAAACCTGAAATGGCATTCAAACGAACAAATCGCTCCACCTGAAGAGCCGTATTCAGGCAGTCCTAATGCAGCTTGGGTAGTCCATAGATATAAAAATGGTTTCAGAAATCCCCATCTTTCTGCAGACTTCCCCGACCCGGGTGCCTGTTTCAGCTCAAAGACCATCTGTTCTTCAGTAAAATGGGTCTTTTTCATGGATGATGTGCCTTTCTGTGAGATAGAGGAAGATCTTAGACTTAAGTTTGTGTTGGCACTATTTTGAGAGAGATGTCAGCACAACTGCACTCTCTAAAAAGAACGAATTGCTACGACTGAAATATTTCTTGGATACAGCGAATGATATGCACTGCGATCCCATTAGAACCGATTGATGGAATATTTAGAAATATCCCATCAACAGGCTGAATGTAATTTAAACCACTCTTTATAAAGAGTGCATAGATTAGGTAATTTTTTATTTAAATTATAATTGATATTTTCAAAACTGTTTCAATATCACTTCTTTTTATATTTTTTTTAAATTCTGTAGGCGCTAGTGCAAGTGGCGTATACGATTTCTCATCGAGGAGTATAGTTTTTTTTTCTAAGAAAATCATTGAAAAATTTAAATTCCCATCAAAAATATAACCGCGACCCCTTAGGTTTGCTATCAAGAATTCCAAATTGAAAATCCGAAGCTTAGTTTTTAGTTTATGAATCAATTGCACTAAATTATCATCAAACCCCTGCAAATCACCCCAAATCCTTTTTATAAATGTTTGTTTTGTTATGACCTTAGATTTCTTTTCTAAAAAAACTTCTAATGCAAGTGCCTCTTTTTTTGTTAATTTGACATACTTACCATTGGATGACATGATTCTTTGTTGTAAGTAGATAGTTACACCCATAAAGCTTTCCTTTCTCGCAGAGAATTACTTTGGCAAAACTTTCTTCATCTAAACTTTGTCTTATTCATTAAATCAATGATTGATAAAGCCTATTGCGTAAGTTTTAAAACAAATTCAAAGAAATTAGAAAGCAATTAATAATTAATATTTTAGAAATTGTGTATTTATTGATACGATTGTTGTTTATTTAACATTCATCATTACATCAATTTCAATTATTTTACATTTTATTTAAATATGGTCGTTTATCTTATCTAATTGAGTTTAAATATAAATGAATTTTTCTAAGTTTATCATAAGTTTACAGGGTGTTATTAATTTTATCTGGGCCGATGTGCAAATAATAATTTCAGTTTGCGTAACTAAATGATTCCAAATGTACGGTAGGGACTGGAAGTATTTCTGAGGCTGCAAGGTAGCCTGTAAAGAGCACACCTGCGGTTAGTAAAGAAATAATAATTTTGGGAGTCATGGGGTTTGGGGAGTAACGGAACAGTTAACGCCGTTAGGCAGTCAATTTAAATGACTCATTTTTTTTGATTAATGAGGTATAATTCTAAAATATGCTAACAGCAGCTCACATGACTGCTGTCAGCCACTTATTATACTACAGCAATCGCCTCAATTTCTTTTTTTGCATCCTTGGGAAATTGCGCGAATTCGATAGAGGAGCGTTCTTTAAAAGGTGCTCCGTACTTCGCAAAGAAAGCTTCATAGGCAACGTTAACCGCGGAAAAATCATTCAGGTCTTTCACAAATATCTTGCTTTTCATGATGTTAGCAACAGTGAGTCCGGCAGCCTCAACTATGGCTCTGACATTCTCCAGGGATTGAAATGTCTGAACTTCTATCGCGGCTGACATCATACCGGTAAGCGGATCAACCGGTAGCTGCCCGGAGGTTATAACCATTTTTCCCGTGTTTACGCCCTGAATGTAAGGGCCAATCGCCGTAGGGGCATTTTTTGTATTGACAACAGTCATTACGCTGTATCTCTCTGCAGTTACATAAAGGTGTTTAACAGAACCAGCGAGCCGACCCCGCTGATAACAACCCACACCAGCCCAAACCTGAAGCTAATCAGCGTGCAGATAATCGCGGCAATTACCTTGGGGTTGTGAAGATCAAACTCCATATGTGAATTAACACCCAGTATCTGAACGGTAATTATTGCGGGTAGAACTGCTACGGGAACAAAGCGAAGCGTCTTTTTCACGCGTTCACTCATATCCAGCTTTCCTGCTATTCCGATAAAGGAGAAACGGATCAGAAACGTTACTGCTGCCATTCCCAGCGTCAGTGCTATAAAATAGCTGTTACTCATGTCCGGGCTCCTTATTCGTGAGCATAAGCTCCGTACTGGTATTCCCGGCGTTAAGCCTTCTTTCCTCTGCCAGGTCCACAGCTAATCCAGCCAGGACGCCCAATAGTGAAGCGACGACGATCCCCAGGGACCAGGGTAAAACAACCAGTAATACTCCGGATACTGAGGCGACCAGAGCGGCAACCGTACAGGCCTGACTTTTAATCTGCGGCACCACAATAGCGATAAATGCGGCGACCATCGCAAAATCGAGGCCGTATTTCTGGATGTCCGGGAAAGAAGAACCGATGATTGCCCCCAGAAAATTCGCCAGCACCCAAAATCCCCAGAAAGTCAGCATGACTGAAAAATAGAAAAGATACTTATCGCTTTTGTTTTCATCCATTTCTTTGACAGTGGTAGCGTATACTTCATCTGTAAGTGCCCAGGACATAAAACATTTTTTAAAAAAAGAGGCGTCCCTTATTTTCCCAGCCATAGACGCACTGTATAAAACATGGCGAAGGTTTATCACAAAGGTGGTGAAAATAATTACGCCAAGGCTGGTGCCAGTTTTTAGCATATTTAACGCCAGCATTTGTGCTGAACCGGCAATTACAATGCACGACCATGCGGTACTCTGCCAAACGCTCATTCCCAGGCTGACGCTTAGCGCGCCAACGATAAACGAAAACGGGAAATCTCCAATACACAGGGGCATAACTGCGCTCACCCCCCGTAAAATTATCGCCTTTTTATTCATTATCTGTCTCCTTAACGGACTTGCATGCATGACCTCAACGGCGCGCCAGTGCATCCTTTTCAGTCATTATGTGGATAATTTCTTTATCAGTGGCGGGCATGGCTCTGACAACCAGTCGGCTGAGGTTATCGATCGTTTGTTCCGTATACTGGCTCACAATCCCGTCGTGAGGGCTGACCTGTATTCCCTGCCGGGCCATAAGTACGGACCTGAATGCGCTCATCGTGACGGTGGAAACCTTCATGGCGCAACTGTTGGACGCTCCATCGCAGATGATCCCACTGACATCGCTGACCATATTAATGATGGTTGCCTGGATCACACTCAGATCGCGGGTGAACAGCCAGGCCATTCCGGCAGCGGCACCCATTGCCGCAGTTGAGGCAGCACACAGAGCGGAAAGCCGCGTGTAGCGGGCATGAACAGAAATAGCAACCAGGTGGGATAATGCCAGCGCCCGGATAAGTTCTTCCCGACTGCTTTTCAGTTCATCAGCAAGAACGACTACCGGCATTGTTGCCGTGATCCCCTGGTTACCTGAACCAAAGTTAGACATGGCCGTTACCGCCGCACCTCCCATCCTGGCATCTGATGCGGCTACCGTGTTGATCAGTATGCGTGACAGAAGGTCATCGCTCATCAGGCCCTGCCTGATGGTGGTAGCCAGTGTACCCGCGATATTCAGCCCATATGGTTTTTGCTGGCCTTCCTGAGACAACGCAGCGTTAAGGCGAGCCGCTTCCAGAATAAACTCAATCTTTTCCAGAGAAACAGTCGTTATAAAATTATATGCATCCTCAATAGAAAAACTTTGCGGAGAAGCTTCAGCGTCCTTATCTTCCGTTTGTGATACCAGAGTCACTGGCTTTTCATTAATATAAAGTTCTTCAATACGGGTATGGCTTTTTTTTATAACCACCCGACAGTTGTTAACGGCCCCTGTTGCGGTAAGGTCGATATGGATAAAGTCGGGGGTATCCTGAGCGGAAATATTCACCCGCGCGTTGCTGACCATTTCCTGTGCCTGCTTCGTTTGTACGTCCGTGAGTCCCCCGAGGGTTTCGAGTCCTTTATCCGGATCGCCTCCGTACACACCCACCGCAGCCGCCATTGCAACGCCAGTACAACTGGTGCCAGGAATAGTGACCCCCATTGCGTTTTTATAAAGATTTTCAGAAATAAAGCCTTTAATGCTGATGCAGGGTTCATCCAGGTATTTGCAGGCTGTAGCGGCAGCAAATGCTATTGCAACCGGTTCTGTACACCCCAGCGCAGGCCTGACTTCTTTTTTAAGCCACTGTAGAAAAACATCATATTTTAATTCTGACATATTACTCACCCCAGCATTTCAATTAATTAGCTGGAGTTATTATGATGGAAAAGTAAGAGAATATTTTCCCAAAAAATACCGAGAATACAGTAAGGATTTAGAAGAATTTTCTCTTTTTTAATTAATTTTCGTATGTAATAATTAATTTCATAAGGTTTTTTATATTAAAAAAAACATATAGTTAATGATGATTCATGATGGGATAGTTGATAGAGTGTGATAAGTGTCACACTCTATCAAATAGAAATATTTTCTCTTTCCGCAGGAAAAGATTCTCATTCCTGTACTAAAGGTATATGCGATTTTTAAAAAAAAAGAAGCGTTTAAATGGTCATTTTAAGTAGCCAAAAAACATCCAGCCAATTTACATCGCAGATTGCCATTTTTAGCCACCTCTTTTACGATAGCCAAATTACCTATACTCAAACTGACCGCATTAAGACCTTAATAAAGCAGGGGGGATGCATGCCAGTTACAAAAACGAAAACTTTTTCGGGAAGGGTGGAACGCGTTGTACATGTGGCCACGATCGACGACGTTAACCTGATGCTGTATGGGGTTCTGATTTCAGGAGAGCCGGAATAGTTGCGCATCTGCACGACTGTGATCAAACACGCTGAGAACATCGCGTTTCTCAGCCCGGACGCTTACGTTGAAATCAGGGCAAGGGACGATATAAATATCAAGGAGATCGACGTACTGGGAATTTCACTCCCTCAGTTAACATCGTTTGCCCGGGCTGCAAACATTCCCGGAGGTCGCAGTTAAACCCTTCAGCTTTTTAATTAAGCATCCACTGGATGAAACTTATCTCAGTCCCCCCCGGAGACTTCTGTGCAGAGGGTGAACTGCCAGCAGATGAGACTGAGGTGCGTCAAGCGCTCATAGCCATGTATGTTCTGACAAACCGCCTGATGAACATCGGCTTATGGGACTGTCTGTTCAGAAACCGTAAATACTCGTCAGCCAGTCGTTCGGCGACAGAGGCGCTCGTGAACAGTACGTCCTTACACAAAGTCGCGCTGAGACGGATTGTGAGCGTCATGCCTGAAGACAACGGCGGCCGGGAAGCGCTCATAGATTATTTACGCTAAGAGGACGGGAGCACTGAACCTATGCAGATTGCACGAATTTATCTTCGCGTCAGTACGGATGAACAGGAACTGACGCGGGAAAACAGCATTATTGTAGATGCCCGCGCCAAGGGATTTCATGTCGCCGGCGTCTATAAAGAGAAAGCATCCGGTGCCAGGGCAGACCGGCCTGAACTCCAGCGCATGATTGCCGACCTGCAGCCCGGGGAGGTGGTCGTTGCTGAGAAAATTGACCGCATCAGCCGTCTTCCACTTACGGAGGCTGAGCAGCTGATTGGCTCGATAAAGGCTAAGGGGGCAAAGCTGGCCATCCTCGGCATAGTGGATCTGTTCGAGCTGGCCATAAACCAGGACGGCGTGGCCAGAATAGTACCTGAGTCCGTTCAGGACATGCTGCTTAAGGTGGCACTGCAGACGGCACGTAACGACTACGAAACCCGTCGTGAAAGGCAACGGCAGGGCGTTGAACTGGTGAAGGCTTCAGGCAAGTATAAAGGGCGCAGGCCGGAGCCCAAAACGCACGAACTGAATGTCATGATTGCGGCAATTGTCGATGAACTGGCACCTGAACTGATCAAACGTAATGCTATTGGATACGAAAGCGCTTCGCAGTTGCTGATCACTGCCGGAGACAATCCCCAACGGTTAAGATCCGAATCAGGTTTTGCGGCACTGTGTGGTGCCAGCCCGGTTCCTGTCTCTTCTGGAAAAACGAACCGTTATCGACTTAATCGGGGTGAAGATCGTGCTGCAAATAGTGCACTTCACATCATCGCTATCGGACCGATAACGGCTTGACTCTTAGAAGGGCGTCCAGGGCAGTCATTATACGAGCAGGCAGTACCGGCAGTTGCTGTGGCGATACCGGATCAGGCAGAGTATGAGCCGGCGTGGAAACTGCCGGGATAATAGCCCAATGGAACGCTTCTTCCGGAGCCTGAAGAATGAGTGGGTGCCGGCGACGGGTTACATAAGCTTCAGTGATGCAGCTCACGCAATAACGGACTATATCGTTGGATATTACAGCACGCTCAGGGCTCATGAATATAACGGTGGGTTACCCCCAAACGAGTCGGAAAAACGATACTGGAAAAACTCTAACGCGGTGGCCAGTTTTTGTTGACCACTTCAATACGAACTTCTTCACTGCCGTAAATATCATCGCGCAGTTTACTTTCCAGTGCGTCACGGCTCCATGCCAGCTTCCAGAAGTCATTAAGTGCGACCATATCACCAAAAGACAGGCCTGGAATAGTGACGGATATTCCTATCTGACGCGCCATATCCCTGCAGGCCCGGATTTTCTTGATAGCTTCTGTCAGTTCTGCACTACCGATACTGTAATCTGATTTTATCGTTAATCTGACATAATCCTACCTCGATGAGCTTTCTGACCAAAAGTGTTGTGGAGGCAGTTTTATGGCAATAGCCATCAAGTCACTACGGTTCAGAGACTTAGTGAATGTCTCCGTGCGGTATTCCTGAATAAGCCAGTCAGTTAACGCTCTTATTTTCTCAAGACCATCACGTAACCGTATGAACTGATCGCGCACTACCAGAACATTTATAAGGCTTACATCTGTGAGGTGTTTCTGAGCGTCGTTACTGTAACTGTAGCGGAAAGTCTGTTCTGTCGGGTGCCGGATGTTCATCCCGGTGGTTTTTACGCTTGACTTCAGCAGCCGCATTCACAACGCATCAGGCAGATCTGAGACTGACAGGACAGATCAACCAGTTCTGGCTGGACGGGATGCGTCTGTGGTTATCGCAAGCCCCATCTGGATCTGCGGGACAGCGGGCAACAGTGCGGAGTGAACAGAGCCTGGAGACTGATGAAACGTATCGGGATAAAGGTTCAGGCCGGATACCGGAGCCCGTAATGGCGAGGCCAGTATCGTGTCGCCCAACAGGCTCAAGCGACAGTTCAATCCGGATGAGCGTTGGGTAACGGACATAACCTACATCAGGACCCACGAAGGCTGGCTGTATCCTGCCGTGTTTGTTGATATGTTCTCACGAAAAATTATCGGCTGGTCCATGCAATCTCGGATGATAAAGGACATTGTTCTGAACGTATTAGTGATGGCTGTATGGCGGCGTAATCCCCAAAAACAGGTGCTGGTTCATTCGGTTTAGGGCTGTATCGTCAGGGGTAAAACAATTTATTTAATTATTAATTCTCTTTCATTTTTTTTATTTGAAAAATAAAGTTAAAGCGAGAAGTAAATAAACTTCTCATCAAATTAAACCGAAAAAGACGAGGTAGAAATGAAAAGTAAATATTGCGGTAAAGAAAATAAGTCTTTCAAAGATCTTTCCGTATTAGAAATTGAGAATGCAATCAGGCCTTATTACACGGATTTTTACCCCTCATTACAGCAACGTATCGCTAATGAAATGAGTTTAAGTTCAATGGCTGCTAACTATTATAAGGAATTACATAATGATGAAAAGCACAATAATCTAGACATGGTTAAAAACGATAAAGTTACTGATGCAGATACTTGTGTGAAAGCCTATAACACTATGATGATTAAAGCTATTAGTGTTGTAATTGGATTGACTGCTCTTTCTGAAAGTGTAGCTAGTTCCATAGCTGAAAAAATTACCGACGAACTTGGTGAAGATTCTTTGAATGCTTTAGGGGAAACTATTTTTGACCTTACTTCTTCAGATAGTTTGTTCGATCGTGCCACTGCCTTTGCCACATTGGTTATTGATGCGGCAAATATTATTAGCGTCCCTGTATTTGTTCAAATTGTTTTAAATTCTTTGGATTTTTGGGATTATGTATTGTATGGCGCGGGGGTTTCTGCCCAGCTATTTATTTGGCTTGGAACGGATGCTATGGCTCTGGCTGGAGAACTTGTCGCTGATGCGATTGCAGTCAACAACCTTGTTCAACAAGCCGAGGCAACTATCAGCGCATGTAATCTATGATATGATTTGATATAGAAAAATATAACCTGACAGAAACTCTTTTGGTATTTTCGTCAGGTTTTACATTAATATCGATACCAATTGACCTGCTCCCCGTTGATTAATAGACCGCGATAGTTCAGAGATTCTGTAGCGTTTGTAGTATAAAGAGCGTTAAAGGTATCTTCTGGATAAGAAAAAAATGACGAAATATCAACCCTGTTACGTCGCCAAATTGGCGTTACGCTCAGGTATTTTTATGACCAACGACTCTTGCTAACGCAGGGCATCATCCTCTATCTCAGAGCCTTAAATGAGCTTCAAATCGTTACACCTCGCTTTCTGGCCTTTCTAACTACAGATCCGTGAAGGCTCTCGAAACATTCAGATTCGCGTCACTATTCGCAGGTCAAAGTGGCAGTTAGATCGGTTTTGTGTGCACCAAGTGTCGACCCGCTTTGACTCTGCAGGGTGAGAGTTGGCGAGGACTCAGGGAGTGATATGACCCAATTGTGCTGGCCTGTCGTTTTAATCCCCGCTCCAGGGGTTACTGTCAACTGGGGGTCTCCACCCAGAGATAAGATGCCTTGTTCATTTATATCCGGCCCAGAGATTGTCAGAGTCCCCTTGCTCCCTGATATCGTCATCGTGTCATTAATCATCTGATTCCTACGGATTAATCCGAAGTCTACGTCTGCAATTGAGGCGGTGCAAGTCTCTGGTTTCAAGACATACTGCGCACTGATAGGGGCGTTGGGGTCAGTCATGGTGTTCCAGGAAAATATAGTGAGATATGACGAGACGTTGACAGTTCCGGATTTAGCGCTGATGGATCCTGTGTTCTTAGCACAGTAGTCACTTGCTGAGTCTATGTTTATGCCGACGGGCAGTCCGTATTGTGTAAGGTGTACGATTCCTAACACGGGGCTAGATAGGCACGTTCCGCTGGAATTGTATCCTGTTAGTATTACTGTTACGTCCCCTGTAGTTTGCTCTTCAGCGAAAGAGTCGATGTCTGTTGGCAATGTATTAGGCTGCGGCGGTATTTCATTAGATGTTGAGTCCATTTGATAGTACACTGTACCTTGGTGGGGCATGTGGCCAACTTGTGACTGTATGACACTAGGTGCGCCCGCGTATCCGGTCATGGTATGGGTTTGTGCGGAGGCTACAAAAGTTAGCAGCGCTGTTACGCTCAGGGTTATTTTTTTCATTGATTCGGTTCTTCTTTTGTTATGCGGGAAGGACGTGGGCAGAGTTATACGATGGTACCAAATCGAAATTATCAGGCTCCATCCTCTCCGTACACCTGCAGCAGTCCGTCAGCCCGCCTGTTCCACCGCACATAGTACGCCCGTGCCCGCTTTAGGGTTTCCTCGTGGGAAATTCCCTTCGCCGTGCCTGCTCATAAAGCAGCGCGCGCCGTTTGTGATGGTTTATTAATGCCCGCGGGGCGATGGCTGCCCCGTTTTCTGCAAACCAGACGCCCATCTAGTCAAAGCCGTTCTGTCTCCTGCCGGTCTGCGTCTTGTTTTGATGCCGCTCAAATCCGCTGAGGTCAAAAAATTTCGCCAGCCGCAGCTGCCAGCGCTTGCGCGCAAACAGTAGAAAGTAATCCATGTATCTGACACAAAAAACACCTATCCGGATTAAGACTTAGATAATAATTATTAATGTGATGCGGCAGCAACGCGCTGATAAGAAGACCCAGGTCGTAACCGCGAGGTGTGCCGCTTACCGGAATGTGAGTTTCTCCGCCGTACTCCACGCTGTAGTGCGCGAACTGTACCATCAGGTTCCGGCACACTGGTCGGCCACCCGTTAATGTATCAGGCATAACCGAATGCTCACGGCGGATATGTTAGTAATAGCCCCTAATATACGTGTAGTGTGCAAACTGACACCGGCTGCTGCTAAACGCTTCTCTCGCCTCCCGCAGGCCGTGTCGGACGACTTTAACTTTCAGATAGTGACAGACGTCTGGCCGCGATAGCCAGCTTCTTATCCATAGGGGCCCCACTTTAGTACCGGGACTTCTTTAGCGAACCACATAGTTCGGGCACTGTCCCCTCAACCATAACATCGTCGGCAACAGCCGGTATCGACCCGCTCCTTAAGCTGCGGTTCTTCTCACACCTGCTACCACTGGCGCAGGTCCCACACGTTCGTATTCACCGGCGCAGTTCTGCGCTGTCTACTAAGTCAGGCGTACGCCGCAGCCCACAGTCAGTGTCCGCATGTCCGTCACGGCCGTCTCCCTGCCTTACTCCGGCTCCACCTTCACCGTCACGGTGGCCGAATAGCTACCGGCAGTGGCCTTTCCCGAATTGGCACCGGCCAGCCCGGAAAACGTCAGCGTATCCTTGTGCCCGTCCGATGACAGATTTTCGTCATTGATTTCAGACGTCACGGATTTTGACGCATCATCAAAATCCGCAGCCTTATCATCGATTTTTAAACCGAAACGCATCACGTCAGCTTCTACGCCTGAGGGGCTGCTGGCCACTATGCTTTTGTCAGCCACAGTCTGGGTGCTGACAGTCAATTTTGCCCTGGTGGAGTCGCCACACTTACTGGTCACATCGACCGAGCCGACCATACCATCAAGCGCGGCGTTTTTTGCCTTATCATGCAGCTCACTGACTGCTATTCTTCCGATGTCCAGCACGCTCTGGTTCACAGTGACCGAGCAGTCTGCCAGCACGGTTGCGCTTATGGTCACGGTGGCTGTATTAGCCGCCAGCGCGACCGGCGCAGCCGTCAGCATCAGAAGTGAAAGCAGACTGATACGGGCAATGTAAAATTTCATCATCTCATCCTATATACTTAATGTTTAATATGTTTTATTCATAATCCAGCGTGAACTTAACTACGCTCTTGAAGCTTCCAGCCGTAATTGTGTGTCTCGTACCCACATACGCGGCCCTGAAATTAAGTTTATTGTCGGCATCTGCCGTTAGGGACTGGGAGGCTTTCTCTCCCCCCACAGGCTTGATCTGCGTTATTTCGGTACCGCTTACGCTATAAAAATCCATGGCCACCCCCGTGGCAGCCGAATTGCTCGTGTCTTCATTTTTAAAAGCATTGTAATTTTCTGAATCGGCAGTACCGGTTACCGTAATATCTACTTTGGTTGCGTGAGCGCCGCAGTTCTTCAGACCGACACTGAAATCCTTCGTAGCAACATCGTTTTTCCTTGCATTGATTAAGCTGACAGCGCTGACCGTATCCAGTGTTACAGGAGTGTCTGCGTTTACCAGCTCGCAGGTGTTGTCTATCACTCTGCCGGATACCGTGATAGTGCCGGAGCTGTCTGCGGCGATGGCAACAGGAGCCACGAGGACAATGGTCAGCGCGACGAGTGAGACTTCAGACTGGGTAAGTTTCATTTTAATACTCATCCATTTCTTTCCTATATCACTGTCAATGTTCGATACGTCAGATCCAGATTTTTTTAACATTTCGGATGCAGGCACCGAACAATCAATAAACTACGGCTCAGCATTGCTCTAGTACTTAACGGCATATTGCTGACAGACGCACAAGCGACACCTGAAGCGCATCAGCCGGCAGCACGTAATGAACGCGACACTGTTTGTTAGGACCGTCTCCCCAAGCCGCATACAGCGTACCGGACGGTTTCAGGCCGGAAAGAAACACCTCACCGGCGTCACCAACAATGCTACTGTTGTCTCCGGCGCTCACTGTAGCGCCAAACGGCAGCGATTTTCCGTCATGCGTTAGCGTCATAAGCGCACGGGCGCCGGTGTGTGTCACAAAGGATGCCCTCACCACGGCCCCGCGGGTAGGCACCACGCGGGTGACCGTGTCGTCCAAGTCGGTGTGTCCGTCGAGGCTCGTCGGGTCCAGCGCAACGCGGTTCTCCTGATAAACCGAGGCGTAAGGTACGACGGCATAACCCCGGAAGTCGGTCCGTACGCCGATATGATCTTCCAGCTGTACGTCCGCGGCACCCGGTGCGGCCACCAAAACGCTGGTGTCACCCAGAGGTTGCCCCAGCGTCAGGCCGTTGCGGTGCAGAATGGCACCGCCTGAGAATCCATAACTGGCCTGCCGGTAGTTGCTGCTATAGCTATAACCCAGGTTTGCGTTGCCATATGCTGTCTGCCAGTTAAGACTTGCATCCCCGCTTTCGCCGCCGCCGCGGGTGTACCCCTGCGAGACGCTCCAGCCAAGGCTGCTGTCTGCAAGCGCCGTACCACTCAGGCCGCCCTGCCATGATGCGTTTCCTTTGTTATCCTGGCTGCTGCTGAGCGTGGCATAAACCGTATGGTCCGGGGTCACACTGTCGTCGTGTGGTGACCAGGCATCCAGCGGCACCGACATCGACAGATACAGCTCCCGGTCGGTGGCCTGCAACGAGGCGTCACGGGTGAGGCTGCACGAGATACTGTAGTTCACATGCCAAAGAGTGCTGCTGAACCCAGCCTGCAGCGAATCAGTACTGTGACTTTCGTTCCAGTAGGTCTGGTGTGAGCCGGTCACCCACAGGGAACCAGCATCGCCCAGCTGCTGAGAAATGTTCACCTGAAGACGCTCGCGTTTGTTATTGTAAAGGTTGTACCAGTCGCTCATCGCGTGCTTTACCGGCCGCCCCTGCGCATCCACAGTGTTGACATCTGTTCTCCAGCCCTTCATGCCCTTCAGCGCCGTGTCTTCCAGAGTGTGAAACCCTTTAGTTGAATAGCGGTAACCCGTTAGCTGAATGGTGGTTCCGAGCGAATTGAGCGAGCGGGCATACAGAAAGCGAAGCGACTGCCCTTGATGCAGGGAGTCATCGGCGAGCACGCTGTCTGCCTGCGTCACGTCCGCAGACAGGGCACCGGCATTGCCCAGATTGAGCCCCGCGCCGACGTTCACGGCCTGATAGCGATTGGCATACTGCATGCCACCGTACAGCGTCAAGTCATGGGGCAGCCCCCACATCACGTCCGCCTGTGCCATGGACGGACTACTGTAGCGGTCACCTGCGCTGCGGTAACGTCCGGCAGATACGCCATATTTAACAAACCCCGAACGGAGCAGAACGGGCAGTGAGGAGTACGGTACGGTCCAGGTCCGGATGCGACCGTTAGCCTCCGTCACGGTGACCTCCAGGTTACCGCCGCCGTAGACTGGATTCAGGTCACGAATCACAAATGCCCCTGCTGCCACTCCGGTCTGGTAAATCACGTAGCCGTTCTGCCGCACCGTGACCTGAGCATTAGTGGCCGCGGAACCCCGGATAACCGGCGCATATCCCCGCATGCTGTCGGGATACATACTGTCGTCGGTTGCCAACATAACGCCGCGAATGCCGAGGGCGTCAAACACGTCGCCGCTGGTATTTATATCCCCCAGTGTCAGCTCACTGCGCCAGGGCACAATGGTCCGCTCTGCGTAGGTGCTCTGGTGCTCCCATCGGCTATAGCGGTAAAAACTGCTGTCATAGCGGACCCAACTACTATTGTCACGCAGTCGCCATGCACCGAGATTTACTCCACTGTTCAGCCCCAGGTACTGGCTGCTGCTGTCGCCGTAGCGTCCCTGGTTGTTGTTGCCGCTAAAGCGGTATGTCAGCAGCCCCGCATTAATGCCTTCATCCCAGCGATCAGGTGCAATCCATCCCCGCGCGGTCTGCACCAAGTCTGCCTGTGGAATACTGATGTCCAGGCGCATCTTCTGAAAATCAAATGCGCTCCATGCCTGGGGTATCACGGCACCGGGCGACAGGCATTTATCTGCACGACCGTCAGTTGTCAGCGCGGACAGCAGTGCTGAGCGTACGCCCATTGCCTTCAGCTCGGCAGCAGTCAAACACGCAACCAGTCCGGTACCATCGTGGACGACCGCAGCCTTTATGCCGCTGCCCTTCTGCACCACGAAGCGCACGCGCCGTTCGTCATAACGCTGACCGTTAACCCATATGTCAACTTGATAGGTGCCAGGCAGCTGCGCACCCGTATGGCTAAAGTGTGAAAGATCAGCCACCATCTGCGGGTCACTGGAGATGAACGCGGGGTCAAACCACAGTGCGTCCGCGGCGTGGCCGGATACCGATATAATGAAAACCATGCCGGTTGCGCCACGGAAAAAATGCTGACAAATCCTACGCATCACCCAAACTTACCCTATTGAGAACTTTTCCTGAATTACGTCCGGCACTACGAAGCAAATGAGGCGCGACGCTCAGCCGTGATTGCGCCATAGTCATTAATAGTGTGGTACGTGACCGTCGCTGAAGCGCCTGCAGGCAGCGGGTCTTCAGCCGTGCCACGCGGTGGAACCATGACGTCCTGCAGAGCGATAGTGCCCGAGTGCAGCCCGGTCAACGTCAGGTAGTAAGGTGTTGGATTGTTTATAATCATGTGCCCACCCTGTCTGTGGAATGTCAGGTGGTCGGGTGCCTGGTCAACCGATGGAGCCAGACCCTTCGGACGAACAAACAACTTAATACGAGTGACTGCGGCAAACATCAGGACATTTGAATTTTCCGTTTGTGACTTATTCATCGACGGAATGGCCTTGGCGTTGAAGTAGAATAGTGATTCGCGGTCGGACGGCAGCGGCATGCCGGTGTACATAATACGCAGGGTATTTTCATTGCCGGGAGCGCTCACGTAAAGAGGGGGTGTTACGATGAAGTCAGGAATCTTTACGCCCTGAGCGTCATCCACCCACGACTGTACCAGAAATGACGAGCGAGAAGATGTGTTACGTATAGATATGTCAGTCTGTTTCGCCGCTGCCGGATAAACAATGCGGGTACCCCCTACGGTAATACCACCGGCAAATGCGCTGAAAGAGATAAGACAAACAACGGCTACGGCCAGCGTGCGCGCGCGGAATTTGCCTGAAGAAGATATCATTACACAGTCACCTTTTAAGCGTGCAGTGCCCGGCAGGATGGAATTTGACGGGCACTGCTGTTAGGACTATTCGTAGGTCAGTTTGAAGGTGGCATCAGCGTTAGCCGTACCCGCAGTAACTGCGTCAGCAATAGCAACGTACGCAGCACCGAAGTTCAGGGTGTTATCGCCAGCATGGATTGTTTGTGCGCTGGACGCCGCCGAACCATCAATTTTCAGGGGAGTGCCGTTTTGGAGAATTTCAATGCCAACGTTTTGAGCGATGTCTTTGCTGCCGCTCGCCCCATCAGGGTTGCCTGTCACCGAAATTGCGGTGCCATCACTACCGGTTTGAGTTCCTAAAAATGTCACCGCCACGGTTGAGTAACCCTTAACCGCCGGGTTGTTCCCCTTAGCTGGAGTTCCGCTTAGGTCACAGTCGGTCAGCTTGATACTAAAAGGGACTATGCTGGACATTGCTCCTTTTTTCTTTAAGGAGGTTGCCGTGAGCTGTCCCAGTTTTACAATCTGATCAGTACTATCGTTATCTACAGCGCACGCGGCGTTTACGATTTCGCCGGTAAAGTGCACTGTGCCGCCGTTGACAGTCACTGGAGTAGGTGGGGTAGGATCTGCTGCCATGGCATGACCTGCCGATCCCATTGTGACCAAGGTAACAAGGGAAAGTAATTTAAATTTTGAAGATAAACGCATGCTATTATCCTTAAAAATCAATCGTAATACGTAATAACCATATGCCGCATTTTCTTGCAGGCGCTCAGGCTGCTATCTATAAATAGCAGCCTGAGCGCCTGATAAAAAACCAACTTCAATTTCATATTTCCGGAACATAATAGAAAAACCAATTGAAGGACGAAACAATCGCGAGGTTAAAGACGCCTTAACTTTAAGGAAAGGATAAAAGCATATAGGCGTGAATTTATATTTTTTCAAGTGTTTAAATGTACCAATTTATTTTTAATAATCAACCAGCAGTAAAATGCGAACTTTACAGAAAGTAACCTGACATTTGCTCGGAGAAGAAAATCATTTACAGATATATTTTATTTCTTCTCTTTCAGCGAAAAGTTAGGTTACTGGTATCTAGGGTATACCTTGAGCAAATGTAACCTGGGAGAGATAAAATAAAACCGGACGCTTCAACACAGGATTGAAATTTTTCAGGAGGAAGGTGATTTTCCGCCCGCGCTCTGTATTATATGTGCTTCATGCAGTGTTCTTAACAGATAAGAATTTAGTTTTTCTCTCCGGCACGTCCCATTGTACCGTTCAGTAAAAGCATTCTAAATCAGCTTTCTAGCCTGATAAATTTCACCATAACACCATGCTCTTCAGCATAGCGTCAGCGAAATCAGCACCGGGCCGTTGTATCAGTGCATATATCAAATTTTCTCGAACCTGCACGGTACTCATATTACCCGTTGCGCCAGTTTTTTCAGGTCAATTCCGATCTCCAGCAGTGCCGATTAAAGACTGGCAGGTGCGGCTTTCCTTTACAGCGAAAATTGAGTTCTAGCAGGCTAGAATATATGTTGTGCTCTTTTATGCTTCCAATTATTTCGCTGCCTGCGAAGCACCTATAAAAGCTTTTTAAATCAACATCACGGATAGCTCTAAGCCGCCACGGTCAGCGCCATAATCATCGTCTTATCACATCGCATATCCGGTTTATCACAAATACCGCCCTGCTCAGCGAAATATCTTGCATGCCTGGCGTAAACTCACGGAAAACTGCGCGATTAGACAGCTGACCAGCCCAAGCTTTATCGCTGGTTTAAAGCTTTTACTTCATTAAAGTCTTTCAGTGCGTGGCACTCAAGACTAAGGTTCGCAAGCACTTCTTTAGCCGTTTTTTTAACATTAAAGCCTTTAATCCATTTAATATCATCTGGTTACTTAAAAAATTTCGCTTTCCTGTTGTAGTAAGAGTCCTCAAAAATCCCGGCTTCGACGGACTTCAGAATGGCGTTGGCCTAGTGATAGGTAAATCGAGCTTTGCGCATGGCGATCTGCTCCATTGACATAACCGTTATACGGGAAGGTCTCTAAAAGTGAATGGTTCGGTTAAGCGAAGTACTTACTCCACAAGAAAAAATGTTAACAAAGACAGGAGGGTTTTTATATAGAAAATATATGTAGTTTTTTTATAATTATTATTATTATTCCAGCGCACTGCAATATTGTTTATCTTTATTTGTACAGGGTTAATTCCAGCCCTGCAAAGATATAACATAGAGATAATGCACATGTTCACAAATAAAGACAAACAAGTTTTATCCACAAAAATTCGCGCTGGTGTGTTTTTTGACGGGACTGGAAACAATGCAAAAAATTTGTTATCAAAAGGCATAACCGATGATTATAATTTCACAAATATTTATCGTCTATACAAAACCTATGGAGCAAATGGCGCTGTGACATCTGAGAGCTCAAAAGCTCTTAAAATTTATGTAGAGGGCGTGGGGACTAAGGATGGAGAAGACAACAACTACTTAGTTGAGGCTTCAGGAATTGATTTTCTTACTAATGTCGGATGGGGAGTTTTCTCAAAGTTCAATGATGGTGTAAATCGCCTTTGCAGTAAGATCAAAGAACATCTGATGGAAATTAACGCTGCCGGAAATAGAGTTGAGATTGAATTAGATGTTTTTGGTTTCAGTCGGGGCGCTGCAATCGCTCGTCATTTTGTCAACGAGATTACAGATGTCAGTGGGGAAACATATAAAACTCTGCAAGATGTTATTTCAAGTTGTGGGTACGAAATTAGCGATGGCGTGACTATAAATTTTTTAGGATTGTTTGATACTGTCGCTACTGTTTGGAATTTCAAAAACGCGATCTGGTCTGACCCGCATGCATCAGGCAGTACAAATGGTTTGAAAGTAAATTTACCTCAAAACATTGCCAAGAATGTTTTTCAAATCGCAGCAATGCATGAATGTCGTTATAATTTCCCACTTAGTAGTCTGCAAGGTCATTATCCTGAACTAGTTCTGGCAGGTTGCCACTCTGATATCGGTGGTAATATGCTAAATGATGTGCAAGAGCTTGCATACATAACCAATAAATATATGAAGCATCCCTTTGGTACATCTGCTTATGACAGCGTAACTGATGAAATTTCAGACATCAGGAAAAGTAAAATTTGGAACGAGCTTCTGAGTAAATATGAAATTCAGGGTGGCGCGTTTTATGATCTATTCCAGCAAGGTGTTTCAATTAAGAAACCAAAGGGGGATTTACAATACGTTTCGTTGTTGGTAATGTATCAATGTGCATCAAGAAGCGGATGTGTATTTGATGATAAGGTCTTAAAAGATTACAATAATTTTGAAGGGGCTTTAAAGGAATATTATGAAGATGCATTAGAAAATATGATTAAAGTTACATCGGGCTCTGAAGCATCACTGAATCAGTCATATATTGATAACATTACAGAAGATTATATCCACATCTCTGCTTCCTGGGAAATTGTGATTAATGAACTTTTCAGTTCAGAACAGCAAAATAGTGAAATTAAACCACTTGGCTCGAAAAAAGTAGGTTGTATTTTTGGAAATATTTGGCCAGATAGGCCTGATAGTCATTGGAATAGAAAAGTTTTCCTCAATAATCAGAAGGTTTAACTCCATTAATTATATCTAAACATTGGAGTGTGTGGCGGCTTTGCCGCCACCGTCATTTGTTTCCCCTTGATTACTGTGCATGTATATACTTTTTCCTCACAGACTTGGAAATTAAAGGTGCGCAGCCGCTGCGGAGCTTTGTAAAATAAAGCTACACATTTTAAAATTTCTATTAAGTAAGCATGATATCCTAAACTCCATACAAATATATTTAAAAAAATTCTACCAAATGTAAGGAATTTTATGGACAGAGACAATAATCACGGTATGCGTGACTGGCTCATTTTCATTCGCACTGCCGAAACCGGCAGTCTTTCGGAAACGGCCCGTCAGTTAGACATTAGTACGGCGGCAGCCAGAAAATCCATCTGCCGTTTTGAACGATATCCTGACACAGTACTTTTTACGGTTCTGTCGCATTATGAGCAAAGGGGCGGCAGAAGTTGCACTGCCTGTTTTTCAGGCAACCAACAGATAAAATTGTTATGCCGGTGACAATCCATCCCTTGCGGATGCAGATACTGCCCTTTGCGTGTCATGTTGATTAACTCAATACCTGCCAGTATCGTCTGCGACCGGTGAAATGACTTAAATCCCAGCATCAGCTTTATCCGGCGTTTGATATCCCGGCGTCCTGCTCAATCAGATTGTTCAGATATTTGCTTTGCTTGACGGTGATAGTTTCTTCATCATGTTTACCGGCATTGACTATGGCCAGTGCCGCTGTATTGGCGCCACTTTTATCGATGGTCATCACCTCAGCTTCGCCATGCTGGCGAATGGCTTTGCGGAAAAAACGCAGGGCCGCTGCGGTATCCCGTTCAGCCGTCAGCAAAAAGTCGATGGTCTGACCTTCCGTATCAAACGCCCGATACAAATATTTCCACTGTCCCCTGACTTTGATGTAAGTTTCATCCATTCGCCACCGGCGTCCCACGGCACGTTTATGCCGGCGAAATGCCTAATCCAGCAGAGGTACCAGCCGTATAATCCAGCGGTGAAGCGTGGAATGGTCGACGGCGATACTGCGTTCAGCCATAATCTCCTCCAGATTTCGCAGGCTGAGTGAATAAGCCAGATACCAGCAAACACACTGAGCAATAATATCGACATGTAATGGTTTACTGAATTTGGCCACCTGAACAGAGGTGATATGCTCACCTCAGAACAACACAGGTGCTCCAATGAAAAGAAGAAATTTCAGTCCTGAACTTAAACGCGAATCTGCTCAGCTGGTTGTCGATCAAAACTACACCGTCTCTGATGCCGCTAAGGCTATGGATGTCGGTCTTTCCACGATGACGAAATGGACCAAATAACTGCGTGATGAGCGTCAGGGCAAAACGCTAAAAGCTTCCCCGATAACGCCGGAACAAATCGAAATACGTGAGCTCAGGAAGAAGATGCAACGTATCGAAATGGAAAACGATATTCTAAAAAAGGCTACCGTGCTCTTGATGTCAGACTCAGTGAACAGTTCTCGTTAATCGGGAAACTCAGGGCGCGTTATCCGGCGGCCTCTCTCTGCCACGTGTTCGGGGTTCATCGCAGCAGCTACAAATACTGGCAAAACCGTCCTGAAAAATCAGACGGCAGGCGGGCTGTATTACGAAGCCAGGTGCTGGAACTGCATAACATCAGCCACGGTTCAGCCGGAGCAAGGAACATCGCTATAATGGCAACCCAGAGAGGCTACAAGATGGGGCGCTGGCTTGCTGGCAGACTCATGAAAGAGCTGGGACTGGTCAGTTGCCAGCAGCCGACTCACCGGTATATGCGTGGTGGCCATGAGCACGTTGCTATCCCGAATCATCTTAAGCGACAGTTCGCCCTAACACAGCCAAACCAGGTGTGGTGCGGGGATGTGACCTATATCTAAACAGGTAAACGCTGGGCTTACCTCGCCGCTGTTCTCGACCTGTTCGCAAGAAAACCAGTGGGCTGGGCAATGTCGTTCTCGCCGGACAGCAGGCTCACTATGAAAGCGCTGGAAATGGCATGGGAAACGCGCGGCAAGCCAGCCGGAGTGATGTTCCACAGCGATAGTAAGAATGCTGGTGTCAGTCTTACCACCACTCAGTTTGCCGTTTAACCCGATTGGTGTGATTACTGATGCAGTGAAGATCTTCCCGCATCCTGACTCACACAGCGATCGACCTTTTGTGTCCTGCCCTGGACCCGTCGGTTGCCGGAAGTGCCTTCATGCGAGGTATCT
>Ga0302349_1001015_pt1 | contig 25332 bp, 19 predicted proteins | sample PhyAR1_FD_202176 | JGI IMG/M metagenome (GOLD analysis project Ga0302349, IMG submission 202176) | Leaf surface microbial communities from alfalfa plants in UC Gill Tract Community Farm, Albany, California, United States - DLSL A.R1... | ecosystem: Host-associated > Plants > Phyllosphere >...
CATCGCCGACGCGGTTGAGCCCGCGCTGATCTCCGGCGGGGTGCACACCCCGAACCACCGCTGGGAGATTGCGGCCGCCCTCGCCCGCCTGCATCGGCGTCGGCCGTCCGAGGCGCTCGCCGATCGCGCGGCCCGGTGGCTGGCCGAGGGCATCGACATCGATGCCGACGGCGTGTATTCCGAGCGCAGCGCGAACTACGCGGCGTATGTCTCCAACCCGTCTCTCAGCATCATCGCCGACGTCTTCGGGCGAGCGGACGCCCGCGACGCGGTCGTGCGCAACCTCGAGGCGACCCTGGGGCTGATCCACCCCGACGCGACCGTCGAGACGGTGCACTCGCGCCGTCAGGATCAGTCGATGCGTTTCAGCCTCGCCCCCTTCCTCGGCCTCTATCGGCGTTACGCCGTCGAACTCCGCCGCGGCGATTTCGCGTGGGCGGCCGAGAGAGCGGCCGAGCAGGGGATCCTGCATCCGGCGTCGCTTGTGACCGAGCTGCTGCTCGGCGGCCGGCTCGGAGAGCGCCTGCCGGTCGCCCTCGCGCCGACACCGCGCGGGGTCTGGGCGCACAGCGGCCTGGTCGTGGACGAGAACGATCGGCGACGGCTCGTCGTCTTCGGCGGTTCGGACTATCCCGCCGTGGGACGGATCCGCTCGGGTCTCGCCACGAACCCGACGTTCCTGAGGCTGTTCGCCGGCGGGGCCGTGCTCGACTCGGTCCGACTGTCGCGCGACTTCTTCGGTCTCGGCCCCTTCCGCTCCGGATCCGTCACGGACCTCGGCGACCGGTGGCGCCTCGCCGAGACGGTGTCGGCGAACTATTACCAGCCCATGGTGCCCGAGGGCCGGGACGCCCGCGGGGAGTACGCGCTCACGGACGACGGCCGGTTCTACGGGTCGATGTCGTTCGGCGAGCGCGGGCGCGACGCGGTGTCGATGACCACCGTCGTCGACGTCGTGCCGACCGAGCGGGGCGCACTGCTCGAGATCGCGATCGACGGCCCCGACGTGCCGTGGGCGCTGGAACTTGCGTTCCGCGGCGGCCGATTCGAGGATCCCCCCGCCGCCGAGGGCGGCGTCGTCGCTCTCGAGTCGGGTGCGGCGCGGTACCGGGCGAGCGACGATGCCATCGTCGTCACCCCCGATCCCGGCTATCGCGCGGACGGTGTCGCCGCCTACCGACCGGGGGAGGACTACGCGTACCTCGGCGCCACGGACGCCCTCAGGGGAGACCGGCTGTACCTCACGGGCCGCGCCCCGACCCGGCTCGCGGTCGAGCTGCGAGCCGAACGCCGGACGCCCTGAGACGCGGGGCGATTCCCGTGACAAAAAGTGCTCTTCGCGAACTCGCGAGGAGCACTTTTTGATACCGGAAGGGTGCGCGGGGCGGTCGGAGGGCCCGCGACGCCAGGTATATCGTCCGCTAGGGTGGTGGGCAACACCCGACGATGACGAGGATTCTCATGCGTAACTTCTCCGCCCGCCGTACTCGGACGTCCATCTTTCTCGCGTTGGGAGCCGTGGCCGCCCTGACGCTGACCGGCTGCTCCGGCGACGGCGACGGAAACGGGGAACCCCCGGAGGAGACACCGGTGACGGAGGAGACCCCCGCGACGGAGGCGCCCGCCGAGGCGGAGGCGATCGAGATCCCCGATACGCCCGTCGGCGAGGTCGCGCAGAAGATGGTCGACACCATGAACGCGGCCGACGACACGACCGAGGCCGATTGGGAGGGGTTGCTGCACGAGAGCTTCACCGCCCAGGTGCCCGTCAGCGACTTCGTGGGCCTGCTGAACACGAACATTCGGCCGGCGCAGCCCTTCGTGCCCACGGCCTACGAGGGCGGCGAGCGCCAGTCGGTGACGACGCTCGACGCCGCGATCGGCGACCCCATCGACCTGTCGATCGTGCTCGACCCGGAGGGCCTCATCACGGGTCTCACGTTCACGCCCGCGGCGCCCGAGTCGTGAAGAGAACCGGCCTCCTTCGCTGAGCTCGAGGAGCTGCTGGCCGAGTTTCCCGCGACGGTGCGGGCGTTCGTCGGCGCGGCCGACGGATCCGCGGATCCGCTTCTCGACGTCGCGAGCGAGGAAGCGGCGCCGCTCGGCTCCGCGTTCAAGCTCTACGTGCTGCTCGCGCTCGCACAGGAGATCGAGGCAGGGCGGGTCTCGTGGGATGACGAGCTGACGCTCGACGACACCGTGCGCAGCCTGCCCTCGGGCGAGCTGCAGGACGAGCCGAACGGCACCGTCGTGACGGTGCGCGAGGCGGCGCGGAAAATGATCGCGATCAGCGACAACACCGCGACCGACATGCTCATCCACCTGCTCGGGCGAGAGCGGGTCGAGCGGGCGGTGGCCGATGCCGGTCACCACGAGCCGTCGCTGCTCGAGCCCTTCCTGTCGACGCGCGAGCTGTTCCAGATCGGCTGGGGAGACGACGCGATGCTGCGGGAGCGGTGGAATGCGGATCCGGGAGCGCGGCGGGCGCTCGTCGACGAGATCGCGGAGCGGACGATGGAACCGGGATCCGTCGCCGTCGGCGGCGACCCGGTATGGCCGGAGGGGCTCGGCTGGTTCGCCTCCCCGCGCGACCTCGTGCGGGTGCACGAGGCGCTGCGGGCGCTGGAAGATCCCGCGATCGACGCGATCCTCCGGGAGAACCCGGGGATCCAGGTCTCAGGGTGGGAGAGCGTTGCGTTCAAGGGCGGCTCCTCGCTCGGCGTGCTGACCGGATCGTGGCTCGTCGAGGACGCGGACGGCGCCGCCTACGCGGTCGTGCTGCAGCTGTCGACGGCGGAGCCGGCCGGGCTCGGCGCGCAGGAGGACGCGTTCACCCGCCTCGCGCAGAGTGCGTTCTCGCTCCTGCGCGAGGCCGTGTAGCGGCCACGGGGCCCGTCGAGGGGGTGCGGCTGCGGCCGTGCCCCCTTTTCGCGTGCCCGACGCCTGCGCAATGGCTAGACAATTGTTTTTTCACGTTTTGTCTTGTGGCAGGGCGGGGCGCTCGCTAGCATCTGAGAAAACGATTCATCATTACGACGAGGTCATGATGTCATCGCCCCGCGCTCCGCCGGGCCGACAGCGCCTCGGTGTATACCGATAGGAGTCTCCGTGGCGAACATCGCACCAACGATGACGTCGCCGTCGGCGCGTGCGGCGAAGGGTGCCGCGACGAAGAACGGTCCCGTTCGCGGCGCGCCGCACCGCCCCGGTCGCCTCGCGCGATCGTTCCGTCAGTACTGGCAGCTCTACCTGCTCGTCATTCCGCCGGTCGCGTACTTCGTGATCTTCCAGTACGTGCCGATGGCGAACGCGGTGATCGCGTTCAAGGACTACAACGTCGTCGACGGAATCTGGGGCTCCTCGTGGGCGGGGCTGAAGCACTTCGAGCGCTTCTTCGACAACCCGATGTTCACGACGGTCGTGAAGAACACGTTCCTGCTGAGCCTCTATGCGCTCATCGCGAGCTTCCCGATCCCGATCATCCTGGCGCTCGCGCTGAACGAGATCCGGGCGCGGTTCTTCAAGAAGACCGTGCAGATGGTCACGTATGCGCCCTATTTCATCTCGACGGTCGTCGTGGTGTCGATGGCGATGCTGCTGCTCTCGCCTCGCGTCGGCATCATCGGAGACTTCACGGGCTTCTTCGGAGTCCCGGCGGCCGACTACATGGCCAAGCCCGACTTCTTCCGCCACATCTACGTGTGGACGGAGGTCTGGCAGACCACGGGATACTCGGCGGTCATCTACCTCGCCGCGCTCTCGGGTGTCGACCCGTCGCTGTACGAGGCGGCGCGGATGGACGGCGCGAACCGCCTACAGAAGATCTGGCACGTCGACCTGCCGAGCATCCTGCCCACGATCGTCGTGGTCCTGATCCTCTCGGTCGGCAGCATCATGGCGGTCGGCTTCGAGAAGGCGTTCCTGCTGCAGAACCCGCTGAACCTCTCGCAGTCCGAGATCATCGCGACCTACACCTACAAGGTCGGTCTGCAGCACGCGGACTTCAGCCTCTCGACCGCGATCGGCCTGTTCAACTCGGTCATCAACCTGGTGCTGCTCGTCGGCGTCAACATCATCGCGAAGCGAGTCACGGGGAAGGGGCTGTGGTGAGCGCAGTAGTCATGTCGCGCGGGCGCGCGGCCACCCGCGTCAAGGAGCCGTTCGTCGACCGGGTCTTCCTCATCGGCGTCTACGTTCTGCTCGCCGTCTTCCTCGTGATCGTGCTGCTGCCGCTGTGGTACATCCTCGTCAGCTCCGTCTCGAGCCCCGCGGCGGTCTCGGCGGGCAAGGTCTTCCTGTGGCCCGTCGAGTTCACGTGGCGCGGATACGAGACGGTCCTGACCAACTCGAAGATCCTCCTGGGCTTCGCCAACTCGGTGTTCTACACCGTCGTCGGCACGATCGTCAGCGTCGCCCTCACCGTGATGCTCGCCTACCCGCTCTCGCGGGCGAACTTCGTGGGCGGCAAGTTCCTCACGGGCGCGGTCGTCTTCACGATGCTCTTCGCCGGCGGCCTCATCCCCACCTACCTCGTCGTGCAGGAGCTCGGGCTGCTCGACACCCGCTGGGCGCTGATCATCCCCAAGGCCGTCGCGGTGTGGCCCGCGATTCTCGCGATCACCTTCTTCCGCACCTCCGTCCCCGACGAGGTCTACGAGGCCGCGCGGATCGACGGCGCGAGCGAGCTGCGGATCCTCTGGCAGGTGGTGCTTCCGCTCGCGAAGCCGATGATCGCCGTCATCGCGCTGATGTACGCGATCGTGCAGTGGAACTCCTACTTCGACGCGCTCATCTATCTGCGCGACGACACGCTGTACCCCCTGCAGCTCGTGCTGCGCAACATCCTGATCCTCAACAACGACGCCGGCACCGACGTCGCCGCGGCGATCGAACGCCAGCAGCTCGCGAACCTGCTGAAGTACTCGCTCATCGTCGTCTCGACGGTGCCGATGCTCATCATCTACCCGTTCGTCGCGAAGTACTTCACCCAGGGGCTCGTGCTCGGCGCCGTCAAGGGCTGAGCACGACCCACCACCCGCTTTTGTCCCCACGGCATCACCTCACAATGAAGAGAGGCACCCCATGAAACGCACCATCACCCGGCCGCTCGCGCTCGCCGCATCCGCGGCGCTCGTCGTCGGCACGGCCGCCTGCACGTCCGGCGGCGACGGCGGATCCACGGAAGACGACAACGTCATCACGATCTTCAGCCAGCAGGGCCCGGACCGTGACCTCAACGGATCCACATTCACGAAGCTGATCGAGGAGGAGTTCGACGTCGATCTGCAGTTCGAGACGACGACGTGGGACGCGGCCTCGGCCGCCGAGGCTCGCCAGATCGCCCTCGCGAGCGGCGACCTGCCCGACGCCTTCCTGCTCATTCCATGGGTCGACCAGTTCTCACAGGCCGAGCTCGTCAAGTACGGCGAGCAGGGCCTGATCCGCCCGCTGAACGAGCTGATCGACTCGAGCGCGCCGAACCTGCAGAAGGCATGGACCGACACCCCGGACTGGGAGAAGCTCGCCACCGCGCCCGACGGCAACGTGTGGGGCCTGCCGCAGTGGAACGACTGTTTCCACTGCACCTTCCCCTCGAAGATGTGGCTGAACACGGCCTGGCTCGATGCGCTCGGCCTCGAGACGCCGACGACGCCCGACGAGTTCCGCGAGGTGCTGAAGGCGTTCAAGGAGCAGGATCCGAACGGCAACGGCACCGCCGACGAGGTTCCCCTGACGGGCGCCACAGGCGGCAACTCCGTCTTGCCCTTCCTGATGAACCCGTTCGTCTACGTGCCCACCTCGACGCTCAACGGCGCCGTGCCCGCGTCGCTCGCGCTCGATGGCAGCGACGTCACGCTGCAGCCGACCCTCGACGGGTGGCGCGACGGCCTCCGCTACGTGAACTCGCTCTTCGAAGAGGGGCTCATCGACGAGTCGGCGTTCACCCAGAACCAGGACGCGCTCCTCGCGCTCGGTGACATCGCCGGCGACCCCGTCGTTGGCGCCGCGAGCGTCGGCCACCCCGGCGTGTTCGTGACGATCGGCCAGGAGGACGAGCGCGACCGCGGCTACGACGCGATCGCGCCGCTCGAGGGCCCCAACGGATCCCCCGCATCGAAGACGCCGTCCTCGGTCGCCGGCGCCGCGTTCGTGATCACGAACCAGGCCTCGGACGCGAAGGCCGAGAAGCTGATGCAGATCGTCGACTACATGATCGACTACGACAACCACCTGCGCGCCGAGTTCGGCGAGGAGAACGTGGGCTGGGCGTATGCGGAGGAGGGCGACACGGCGATCGACGAGACGCTCGAGCCGCTCTGGCGCCAGATCCGCGTGAGCGGTGCCGAGGCGAACGACAACATCACCGCCTCGTGGGGTCCGCTCGCCCAGTACTACGGCGACCTCGTCTTCCGCGGATCCGAGGTGCGTCCGAAGGACGTCGACATCTACGACCTCGAGGGCTACAACGTGCGCCTGTTCGAGGAGACCCAGGACTACGCCGAGAACGCGGCCGACGACAAGGTGCTCCCGTACTGGAACATGTGGATTCCCGAGGAGGAGTCGTCAGAGCTCGCCACGACGCAGACGAACGTCGAATCGCTCATCACGCAGGCGAGCGCCGAGTTCGTGACGGGCGTGCGTGACATCGACAACGACGATGACTGGCAGGCCTTCCAGGACGCGCTCGTCGCCAACGGCAGCGACCGCTACATCGAGATCTACCAGAAGGCATACGACGCGATCTCGTAGCCGAAGACGGATGCCCGGGCGAGAGCCCGGGCATCCGTGCGTGCAGGAGAATAATCGCCTCGAGGAGAACAGACATGAGCACCCGCACCACCCTTCGCTATACCAGGCCGGCCGCGAGCTGGCGCGAGGCGATGCTTCTCGGCAACGGACACCTCGGTGCCGCGGCCTGGGGCGGCGTCGCCCGCGAGCGAATCGACCTGAACGAGGACACGCTGTGGACGGGTGAGCCCGACTACGAGCCGAACCCGCGCGCCCGCGCCGCGCTCCCCGAGGTGCGCGAGCTGCTGCTCGCCGGCGAGTACGCCCGCGCGCAGGAGATCACCGCCGAGTCGCTCGGTGGCGTCGGCGACATCGCGACGTACATGCCGCTGGGGGAGCTGCTCCTCGACACCGGCATCCCCGACGAGGGGGTGAGCGGGTACCACCGTTCGCTCGACCTCGACTCGGCGATTGCGACCGTACAGTACGAGCACGAGGGCATCACCCACCGGCGCGAGCTGTTCGCCTCACACCCCGCGGGCGCGCTCGTCATGCGCGTCAGCGCGGACCGGGCCGGAAGCGTAGCGTTCCGCGCGGGGCTGTCGAGCGCGCTGCGCCACGAGCTCGTCGAGACCGACGGATCCCTGCGCATGCGGGGACGCGCGCCGATGTCGGCCTTCCCGTACACGGGGCAGACGCGCGAGCCGCTGTACGACGAGAGCGGCGCGGATCGCGGCACGCGCTGGGAGGCGCGTCTCGCCGCGCTCCCGGAGGGCGGATCCGCGCGCATCGACGGGGATCGGCTCGTCGTCGAGGGCGCCGACGCGGTCACCCTGATCCTCGTCGCCCGCACGAGCTACAACGGGCCCGCCGCGAGCCCCAGCCGCGAGGGCGCCGACGAGGCGGCGCTCTGCGAGGCAGAGCTCAGAGCCGCGATCGCGCGGGGCTACGACGCGCTCCGGGAGGAACACATCGCCGACCACCGCGCGCTGTTCCGCCGCGTCGAGCTCGATCTCGGATCATCCGCCGCCGATGAGCTGCCGACCGACGAACGGATTCGCCGCTACCGCGCCGGATCCGGTGAGGATCCTGGGCTCGCCGCGCTGTACTACCAGTTCGGCCGCTACATCCTGATCGCGACCTCCCGACCCGGCAGTCAGCCCGCGAACCTGCAGGGGGTCTGGAACCCGTCGGTCAACCCCGCCTGGGGCTCGAACTGGACGATCAACTGCAACGCCCAGATCAACTACTGGCCCGTCGAAACCGCGGGCCTCGCCGAGTGCCACGAACCGCTCCTGCGGCTGACGCGCGAGCTCGCCGAGAGCGGATCCCGCGTCGCGCGCGACCACTACGGCGCGCGCGGCTGGGTGAGCCACCAGGGCACGGACGTCTGGCGCTACGCGCAGCCCGGCGGCAACGTGCCGCAGTGGTCGAATTTCGTCGCGAGCAACGCGTGGCTGTGCCAGCACCTGTGGGAGCACTACGCCTTCTCGGGCGACGAGGCGGAGCTGCGCCGGATCTGGCCCACCCTGCGCGGCGCCGCGGAATTCCACCTCGACATGCTCGTCGAGGAGCCGGAACACGGCTGGCTCGTGACGGCCCCCGACCTCAACTTCGAGAACATCTGGGTCGCACCCGACGGGCGCACGGGATCCATCGCGATGGGCACGACGCCGACGACGCAGATGGTGCGTGAACTGTTCCGCAACGTGCTCGCCGCGGCGTCGGCGCTCGGGCTCGACGACGCGCTGATCGGCGAGGTCGAGGCCGCGCTTCCCCGGCTCGCCCCGATGCAGATCAGCCCCACGACCGGACAGCTGCAGGAGTACCTCGACGACTGGACGCGCACCATGAAGGCCGAGGTGCTCTCGAGCTGGGGCGCCGTCTGCAGCGCGCAGATCCACCCCCGCCTCAGCCCCGCGCTCGCCGCGGGCCTGCGCCTCATCTTCGACACCGAACGCTGGTGGGAGGAGAAACCGGATCCGCTGAAGGGCCCCTGCCTCGGCAGCTGGGAGGGGGCCTTCCAGGCCAACGCCTACGCCCGCTTCGGCGACGGTGACGCCGCGCTGAAGATCCTCGACCTGCACCTCGAGAAGGCCGTGCAACCGAACCTCGGATCGAAGTTCATCGGTCACGCGCCGAACGACCCGATGTTCCAGATCGACGGCAACCTCGGCCAGACCGCCGCGATCGGCGAGATGCTGCTGCAGAGTCACGCGGGCGAACTCGAGCTGCTGCCCGCGCTCCCGAGCCGCTGGCGCGACGGATCCGTTCGCGGCATCCGCGCCCGCGGCGGCATCGAGGTCGACCTCGTGTGGGCGGACGGCGCGCTCGCGTCGGCGACGCTCCGCGCGACGCGCTCGCAGAGCGTGTTCGTGCGCCGCGGATCCTGGACCGCAACGGTCGACCTCGCCGCGGGCGTGCCGCTGACGCTGACGGGGGAGCTTACCCCCGTGTGACGTCCCGCCCGCGTTCGTCCGGGCGTCGCCTCGCCCGCGTTCGTCCTTCCGTCCGCGAGATCTCACGTTTTTCGCGAAGTCGCACCGAATTCGATGCGATGTCGGCACAAGGGTGAGATCTCGCGGGCGCGGCGGCGGACGGGGCGCCGGCGGAGGGGCGCCGACGCCCCCGGCGTCAGCCGGCCGTCGACGCGCGCACGACGAGTTCGGGCTCGAACTCGATCGTCTCGGGGGCGCGGGTGGGGTCGTCGACGAGGGCCTCGAGCAGCTCCAGCGCCCGCGAGCCGATGAGGTGCGCGGGCTGGCGGATCGAGCTCAGCGGCACGACCGTCGAGGCCGCGAAGTCGATGTCGTCGTAGCCGATGAGCGCGACGTCCTCGGGGATCCGGAGGTCGGCGATCATGACGAGCGCCTGCATGACGCCGACGGCCAGGAGGTCGTTCGCGGCGAAGACGGCGTCGGGACGGTCCGCGCGTTCGACGAGCGTCGCGCCCGCCTCGCGCCCCGCGAGCACCGTGAGCTGATCGGTCGGGATCCTTTCGATCGCCGCGCCGGGAACCTCGGCGACGGCGCGCTTCGCGCCCGCGTAGCGGTCCTCGACCTGACGGAGGGATCCGCCGCCGACGAAGGCGATGCGGCGGCGGCCCTGCTCGAGGAGGTGGTGCGCGGCGATGTAGCCGCCGCGCACGTCGTCGACGGCGACGGACGAGAAATCGGATCCGGGTGCGGTGCGGTCGACCAGCACGACGGGGGTGCCGTGGTCGCGGAGCCGCTGGGCCGTCGCGAGGGTTTCGGAGACGGGGGAGAGGAGCACGCCGCGCACGCGCTGCTCCTCGAAGAGCGAGAGATACGCGTCCTCGCGCTCGGGGCGCTCGTCGCTGTTGCCGAGCAGCACGGACACCTCCCGCTCGGCGGCGGCATCCTCGGCGCCGCGGGCGAGGTCGGTGAAGAAGGGGTTGCTGGCGTCGAGCACGACGAGGCCGACGGTCGAGCTGCGCCCGGCCCGGAGCTGGCGCGCGGCGTCGTTGCGCACGTATCCGAGCTCGTCGATGGCGGCCCGGACCCGATCGATCGTCGCGTTGCTGACGGCGTCGGGCCTGTTGAGCACGTTGGAAACGGTGCCCACCGAGACCCCCGCGAGCTGGGCGACCTCTCGAATGCTGACGGCCATGGAACCTCCTGAACCCCTCGATGGATCCTAACGGGAGTTCGACTTGATCTGTGAGCCGCAGTGTGGGCATAATGAAACGATTCAAAGAGGAGGTCGACGATGCCACAGCGCATTGCCTTCCGGCTTTATGTGAAGCCGGAGATGCTCGACGAGTACCTGCGTCGCCACGACCCGGTCTGGCCGGAGATGCTCGAAGAGATCGCCGCCAGCGGTCGCCGCAACTATTCGATCTTCCACGTGGGCGGCGGCGAACTCGTCGGCTTCTACGAGACGGATGACGACGCGGCGTCGCAGGCCTATCTCGCCCAGAGCGAGATCGCCGCGAAGTGGGAGGCCGACATGGGCCGCTTCTTCGTCGCCCAGGAGGGTCGCGCGGATCAGAACGCCGAGACCTTCCCCGAGGTGTTCCACCTCGAATCGCAGCTCGCTGCCGCACGCTCCTAAACCACCGGATACGCGACCGACGAGGGTCGCAGAACAGAAAGGCTCAACCATGGGCATCCTTTCGCAGGACATCCTCGACCAGCTCGAGAAGCAGGCCATCGAACTCCCCTCGTGGGCATTCGGCAACTCGGGCACCCGCTTCAAGGTCTTCGGCACCCCCGGCACCCCGCGCGACCCGTTCGAGAAGATCTCGGACGCGGCTCAGGTGCACAAGTACACCGGCCTCGCCCCGACCGTCGCGCTGCACATTCCGTGGGACATGGCGAACTTCGCCGACCTGCGCAAGCACGCCGAGGACGAGGGCGTCGCGCTCGGCACGATCAACTCGAACACCTTCCAGGACGACGACTACAAGTTCGGCGCCCTGACGCACGAGGACGCCACGATCCGCAACAAGGCGATCGACCACCACCTCGCCTGCATCGACGTCATGGACGAGACCGGTTCGCGCGACCTGAAGATCTGGCTCGCCGAGGGCTCGAACTACCCGGGCCAGGCCGACATGCGCGGCCGCCAGGACCGCCTGCAGGAGTCGCTCCAGAAGATCTACGCCCGCCTCGGCGACGACCAGCGCCTCGTGCTCGAGTACAAGTTCTTCGAGCCCTCGTTCTACCACACCGACGTTCCGGACTGGGGCACCTCCTACGCCCAGGTCTCGGCCCTCGGCGACAAGGCCCTCGTCTGCCTCGACACGGGCCACCACGCGCCCGGCACGAACATCGAGTTCATCGTCATGCAGCTGCTGCGCCTCGGCAAGCTCGGCTCGTTCGACTTCAACAGCCGCTTCTACGCCGACGACGACCTCATCGTGGGCGCCGCCGACCCGTTCCAGCTGTTCCGCATCATCTTCGAGGTCGTCCGCGGCGGCGGCCTCAACAACCCGGACGTGCAGTTCATGCTCGACCAGTGTCACAACGTCGAGGACAAGATCCCCGGCCAGATGCGCTCCGTGCTGAACGTTCAGGAGATGACCGCCCGCGCCCTCCTCGTCGACACCGAGAAGCTGCGCGCCGCGCAGGTCGCCGGCGACGTGCTCGGCGCCCACCAGGTGTTCATGGACGCCTTCTACACCGACGTGCGCCCCGCGCTCGCCAAGTGGCGTGAGAGCCGCGGCCTTGCGGCCGACCCGATGGCGGCCTTCGCGGCCTCCGGCTACCTCGAGAAGATCGCCGCCGACCGCGTCGGCGGCCAGCAGGCCAGCTGGGGCGCGTAAGCGCAACGCAAAAGGGCGGATCCGGTCAGGATCCGCCCTTTTCGCGTCTCAGAGCGACCGCGGCCAGTCGCGCTCCGCGTTCAGCTCCGCGAGGCGGGCCATCCACGCGCGCTTCGCGGCGTAGGCGTCGCGGAGGTTCGCGTCGGGCGTGTAGGCGGTTTCGCGCTCGGATCCGGTGACGACGTCGGCGAGCGCGTACTCGCCGGCGGCGAAGCCCGCCAGGTACGAGGCACCCTGCGCCGCGCCGTGGCCGCGCGTGGCCTTGTGCACCGGCACTCCCGTGATGTCGGCCTTGATCTGCAGCCACAGTGCCGAGGTCGCGCCGCCGCCCGTCGCGAGGACCTCGGTGACGGGGTGCTTCGACTGCTCGAACAGGGCGATGTCGGTCGCGAGCGCGAAGGCGTTGCCCTCCATGGCCGCGATGAGCAGGTCGATATCGTCGGTCGCGAGATCGACGCCGTCGATGATGCCGCGCGCGGCGGGGTTCCAGCTCGGCGTGCGCTCGCCCTGCAGCGAGGGCACGACGCTCACCCGCGACGGACGCTCGCGCCGCGCGAGCTCCTCGGAGACGCGCACATCGGTCGCGGGGTCGAGCCCGTTGACCCAGTCGATCGCGGCGCCGGCGGTGACCTGAGCCGCGATCAGCAGGTCGACTCCCGGGACGCAGTGGCGCGAATGGATGAGGCCGGGAACGCTCGTGCCCGCGGGCACCGCGAGCATCGACACGCTCGAGAACCCCGTCATCTCGACGAGCGGCCCGCCGGGCGCGAGGACGCCCGCCTCGATCGCGGATCCCACGGAGTCGATCGCGCCCGCGGCGACCCAGGCACCCGCCGTGATCCCCGTCGCGGCCGCGGCGGCAGCCGACACGCGGCCGATGACGTCGGCGACCGGACGGATCTCCGGAAGCAGCTCGATGCCGATCCCCGCCTCGCGGAGCGATGCGGGGAAGTCGGAGGCGGCCTCATCGAAGCCCTGCATGAGCGAGGCCGAGCTGTCGTCGAGCACCATCGCGCCCGAGAGTCGCGCGGCGATGAAGCCGTTCGCCGACAGGATCCGGTGGGTGCGTGCCGCGATCTCGGGGCGCTCGCGGAGCAGCCACGGGAGCTTCGCGGTGCCGAAGAACGCGTCGGCGCCGTTGCGGCCTTCCGCGAGCTCGGCGAGCCGCGCGGCGTCCGCCTGCGCGCGCCGGTCGAGCCAGGTCAGGGCGGGGCCCACGGGCTCGCCCTCTTCGTCGACCGGAACGAAGGTCGGCGCCTGCGAGGTCACGGCGACGGCCGCGACTTCGTCGTCGCCGACGATGCGCGGCGCGAGGCCGCACAGCGCGTCCCACCACGCCGAGGCGTCCTGCTCGGCGCCTCCGGCCCGGTCGGTCGTCGTCGGGTAGCGCGTGGATCCCTCGCGCACGAGCGCGCCGGAGGCGTCGGTCGCGACGACCTTCACGGAGCTCGTGCCGACGTCGATGCCGAGGAACAGCGCGCTCATCGGACGGCGCCCGTGAGCTCGTGCTGCAGGGTCTCGCCGCGCAGGAAGCGGCCGAGCTCCAACGCCACGCCATCGGCGGCGCGGAAGGCGGTCTGCGTGCTCGCGCCGGCGATGTGCGGGGTCATGACAACATTGTGGCCCGCACGCGCGGCGGCGAACAGCGGGTGCGAGAAGTCGGCGGGCTCGGTGGGGAAGACGTCGAACGCGGCGCCGCCCAGGTGTCCGGAGACGATGGCGGCGGCAACGGCGTCGTAGTCGACGAGGCCACCGCGCGCCGCGTTGACGAGGTAGGAACCGGGGCGCATGAGGGCCAGGCGCTCCGCCGACACGAGCCGTGTCGTCTCGGGCGTGAGCCGGGCGTGGATCGACACGATGTCGGCGCGGACGAACACCTCGTCGACGCTGGCCACGCGCTCGATGACGCCGTCGAGAACGCCCTCCGGGAGGAAGGGGTCGTGCACGATGACGTGCGCGCCCATGGCGTCGAGGATCCGCGCCACGTGCCCGCCCACGGCGCCCGCGCCGATCAGCCCGATCGTCGCGCCGGAGACCTCGAAGCCGACGCGGTCGTGGCGGTAGAAGCCGCCCTCCCAGCGTCCGTCTTCCAGCGTGCGCTGCGTCATCGGGATCCGGCGCAGCACCGCGAGCAGCAGCCCGAGGGTCATCTCGGCGGTCGCGACGCCGTTGCGGCCGGGCACGTTGCACACGGCGATGCCGCGCTCGGCGGCGGCCGCGAGGTCGACGTTGGTGGGACCACCGCGCGAGACGCCGATGAACCGCAGCTCGGGGCAGGCCTCGAGCACGCGGCGCGAGAGGGGCGCCAGCTGGGTGACGATCGCCTCGCGCCCGCGGAGGGCCTCGATGAGGGTGTCCTCCTCGCCCGATGCCTCGTCGACGCCGCCGACCGACCAGAACGGTTCGTCGGGCCACGGCAGCTCGAGCTCGGCGATGTCGGCGACGAGGTCGCCCGTCGCGGCCTCGACGCGTTCGCGGAACAGCGCGGGCAGGATGAAGCGGTCGCCCGCAGCGAGCACGCTGGTCATGATGATCTTCTCCTTCGTGGGGTGGTGGTCTCCGGGTGCCGCCTGGGCGCGCGGGAGAATCGTGGGCCGAGGGCAAGTCGGCCTAGCATGGGGGGATGGGCAGTCTGGCGAGCGAGGAGCGCGAGGCCTGGCTGCGCGCGGAACTCGCGGCGACCGGGCAGGTCACGCTGGCCGCGGCCTCGGCCGCACTCGAGGTCAGCGAGCAGACCGTGCGGCGCCACCTGAGGGATCTCGAGGAACAGGGCGTCGCACGCCGCGTGCGCGGTGGCGCGAGGGCCGTGGGGCCCGTCAGCTTCCGCGGCCGCGCCCGCAGCCACGACGAGGCGAAGACCGAGATCGCGCGTAAGACGCTGCCCCTCGTGCCGCGCTCCGGAACGGTCGCGTTCGACTCGTCGACGACCATGGCGCGGCTCGCGACGATGCTGCCGGGCGCGGACGACCTGGTCGTCGTGACCAACGGGCTCGACACGCTCCGCGCCCTCGAGGGCAAGCCGGGGATCCAACCGCTCCTCGTCGGCGGCCGCCTGGATCCGCGGGTCGATTCGTTCGGCGGGCCGCTCGCCGCACGCGGCGCCGCCGATTTCTCGTACCGCGCGTTCTTCTGCTCCGTCGCGGGGCTCGACTTCGAGCGCGGCGGCTTCGAGGACACCCTCGACGAGGCGCACATCAAGCGCGCCTTCGTGCAGGCCTCCGCGACGGTGATCCTCGGGGTGGACGACAGCAAGTTCGGCGCGACCTCGGCGGCGCTGTCGATCCCCATCGATGCGATCACGGTTCTCGCGACGAATGTTGACGCGGACGCCCGCGCTCTCCAGCCGATGCGGGAGCGCGGGCGTCGCGTGATCTGAGGTCCTCGGGATCATCGGGCCTGGGCGATGGCGGCGGTCTCGGCCTCGTGGCGGGCGAGAGCGCCCTGGTCGACCTTCATGAGGTAGGTCAGGCCGAAGCCGATGAGGTAGATCGCCGCGAGCGCGATGACCATTCCGGGGGTGCCGAGCAGGCCCCAGAACAGGGTCACGACGAGCGAACCGACGAACTGCGAGAGCCCGGCCGCGAGGTTCAGCAGCGCCACGGCCTCGCCGCGGTGCGCCGGCTCGAGCGCGGGCATGAGCGCCGAGAGCGGGACGTAGGCGGCGATTGCGATGCCGAAGAGGATGACGGCGCCCGCCGTGATCCACGGGACGGGACCCACCGCGAGGGGAAGGAAGTACATCAGCAGGGTCGCGACGGCCATGCCGATGCTGCCGAACCAGCGCACGGTGCGGATCCAGCCGATGCGATCGCCGAGCACGCCCCACATGAGGTTCGTGAACACGGTGACGAGGTAGACGAGGCCCCACAGCTGCAGCCACTCGGTCTGCTCGAAACCGATGTCGCGCACGAACACGATCGGCATCATGACGATGAAGGCGTAGAGTGCGATCTGGTTGATGATGCGCTGCGTCATGCCGAGCGCGAGCTGCGGGTTGCGGAACGGCAGCGCGATGGTCTGGCCGAGCGTGCGGCCGAGGCCCGCGAGGGTGCGCGGCCCGGTCTGCTCGGGCCCGCGGCCCGACACGAGCACGGCCGCGAGGATCCCGCCGAGGGCGATGAAGCCGATCGAGATCCAGAGGGTGACGACCTCTCCGATGAGCGGCAGCGTGAGGCTGGGCAGGTAGGAGCCGAAGACGCCGACGCCGACCGAGTACGCGGCCCAGAACCAGCCCATGGCGCTCGAGAGGCGGTTCTGCGGGGCGGCGTAGGAGATCCAGACGACGAAGCTGTACACGAACATCGGGTACGCGGCCGCGCGGATCGCGTACATGACGAGCATCATCGGGTAGTTGTCCGCCATGATGCCGAAGACCATGAAACCGGCGTGGAACACGATCCAGGCGACGGTCGAGATCGCCATGACGCGACGCGGGCCGTAGTACTCCGCGAGCACGCCCGAGGCGAAGGCGGCGACGGCGACGACGAGGCCGTACACCGTGAACAGCGTGCCCGACTGCTCCTGCGTGTAGCCGAGCGACGTCACGAGGTAGTCGGAGAGGAACGCCTGCTCGAGGCCGTCACCCGTCATGAAGAGGGCGATGGCGACGTACCCCCACAGCAATGCGGGGGAAAGACCCAGGAAATCCCGCTGCGCGGGTGCACTGGGAAGGGACATGCCGAAACTCCTTTGTCTGGACTTCTGAGAAGGGCGAGTCAAATCTTGTCAACTTTGTAAGGTTGTGTCAACTCTGATTCTCGGGGTGCGGCGCGATACGGTGCGGAGTATGTCGACAACGAGTTCCGTGCACGGAGAGCACCGCAGGCAGGCGCTCGTCGAGATGCTCGAAAGCGAGGGCAGCGTGCAGCTGGCCGCGGCGGCCGCGGCTCTCGGCGTCTCTGAGATGACGATCCGTCGCGACCTCGACGGCCTCGAGCAAGAGGGGATCGCGCGGCGCGTGCGCGGCGGTGCCACCCGTGCGGTCGGGCCGCGCCCCTTCGGCGAGCGCATGGCGCAGCGCCGTCAGTCGAAGGTGCGCATCGCGCAGAAGGCGCTCGGGCTGGTCCCCGAGCACGGCGCCGTCGCGCTCGACGCCTCGACGACGGTCGGCGCCCTCGCGGAGCAGCTGGGGCAGCGCGCCGATCTCATCGCGGTGACGAACTCGTGGGAGAACTTCGGGGCGCTCCGCCGCGCGGGCGTCGCCCGGGCGATGCTCACGGGCGGCCAGGCCGACGACCTCACGGGCAGCCTCGTCGGCCCCCTGGCGTGCCGGGCCGCCGCCGACGTGCGGTACTCGACGCTCTTCGCGAGCGGCGCCGGCGTCGACGTCGAGCGGGGCGCGAGCGACGTCTCGCTCGAGGAGGCGCAGGTCAAGCTCGAGTTCGCCCGCGGCGCCGAGCGCGTGGTGCTGCTCGCCGATTCGACGAAGCTCGGCAATCCCGGCATGGCCCGCGGCCTCGAGTGGGCCTCGATTGCGCTGCTCGTCACGGAGCTGGATCCGGAGGACGCGCGGCTGGATCCGTATCGCGGGCTCGTCGAGATTCTCTGAGCCGCCCCTTGCGGACGGCGTGAGAAGGTGTGAGAATTACACGAAGTAACATCATGGGCGATCGCACCCTCCTCCCCGCGTTAGGAATCTCATGACGAACCCCACCGTCGCAGACCTCATCAGCCGGTCGAACCGCCTCGGTTCCGACCCCAAGAACACCAACTACGCCGGCGGCAACACCTCCGCCAAGGGCACCGAGATCGACCCGGTCACGGGCGAGCCGGTCGAGCTCGTGTGGGTCAAGGGATCCGGCGGAGACCTCGGCACGCTCACCGAGTCGGGACTCGCGGCGCTGCGCCTCGACCGCATGCGCGCGCTCGTGAACGTCTACCCGGGCCTCGAGCGCGAGGACGAGATGGTCGCCGCGTTCGACTACTGCCTGCACGGCAAGGGCGGCGCCGCCCCCTCGATCGACACGGCCATGCACGGCCTCGTTGACGCCGCGCACGTCGACCACCTCCACCCCGACTCGGGCATCGCGATCGCGACCGCTGCCGACGGTGAAGAGCTGACGAAGAAGATCTTCGGCGACAAGGTCGTCTGGGTCCCGTGGCGCCGCCCCGGCTTCCAGCTCGGCCTCGACATCGCCGAGATCAAGAAGGCCAACCCGCAGGCGATCGGCACGATCCTCGGCGGCCACGGCATCACCGCCTGGGGCGACACCTCCGAGGAGTCGGAGAAGAACTCGCTCTGGATCATCGAGACGGCCGAGGCGTACATCAACGCCAACGGCAAGGCCGAGCCCTTCGGCGGAGTGCGCGCCGGCTACGAGGCCCTCCCCGAGACCGAGCGCCTCGCGAAGGCGGCCGCCCTCGCCGCCACGATCCGCGGCCTCGCGTCGCACGACGCCCCCATGGTCGGCCACTTCACCGACGCCGCCGTCGTCACCGATTTCCTCGCCTCGGAGCGCGCGCCCGAGCTCGCCGCCCTCGGCACGAGCTGCCCGGACCACTTCCTGCGCACCAAGGTCAAGCCGATGATCCTCGACCTGCCGGCGGACGCCTCGGTCGAAGACTCGATCGCGCGCCTCAAGGAGCTGCACGAGGAGTACCGTGCCGACTACAAGGCGTACTACGACGCCTACGCGACCGACGAGAGCCCCGCGATGCGCGGCGCCGACCCGCTCATCGTTCTCGTGCCGGGCGTGGGCATGTTCAGCTACGGCAAGAACAAGCAGACCGCCCGCGTCGCCGGTGAGTTCTACATCAACGCCATCAACGTGATGCGCGGTGCCGAGTCGCTCTCGACCTACGCCCCGATCTCGGATGAGGAAAAGTTCCGCATCGAGTACTGGGCCCTCGAAGAGGCCAAGCTCCAGCGCATGCCGAAGCCGAAGACCCACCAGGGCCGCATCGCCTTCGTGACCGGCGCCGCCTCGGGCATCGGCAAGGCCATTGCCACCCGCCTGGCCGCCGAGGGTGCCTGCGTCGTCGTCGCCGACCTCGACCTCGAGAAGGCCCAGGCCGCCGCGGCCGAGCTCGGTGGCACCGACGTCGCGATCGGTGTCGCGGCGAACGTCGCCGACGCCGCGGGCGTGCAGGCCGCGATCGACGCCACGCTCCTCGCGTTCGGCGGCATCGACCTCGTCGTGAACAACGCCGGCCTGTCGCTGTCGAAGCCCCTCCTCGAAACCACCGAGAAGGACTGGGACCTGCAGCACGACGTCATGGCGAAGGGCTCGTTCCTCGTCTCGAAGGCCGCGGCTCTGCCCCTCATCCAGCAGGGCATGGGCGGCGACATCATCTACATCTCGTCGAAGAACTCCGTCTTCGCCGGACCGAACAACATCGCGTACTCGGCAACCAAGGCCGACCAGGCCCACCAGGTGCGCCTCCTCGCGGTCGAGCTCGGCGAGCACGGCGTGCGCGTCAACGGCATCAACCCCGATGGCGTCGTCCGCGGATCCGGCATCTTCTCGTCGGGCTGGGGCGCGAACCGCGCCGCCACCTACGGCGTCAAGGAAGAGGACCTCGGTCAGTTCTACGCGAACCGCACCATCCTCAAGCGCGAGGTCGTTCCCGAGAACGTCGCCGACGCGGTCTACGTGCTGACGGGCCCCGAGCTCAGCCGCACGACCGGTCTGCACATCCCGGTCGACTCGGGCGTCGCCCAGGCGTTCGTCCGCTGATCTAGCCGAAATCGCGCGGGCGCGGATCCTCTTCCGGGATCCGCGCCCGCCGCGCCGCATCTGGAGAACACAATGACTTCTGGTTCTGTTGCCGCAGTTGATCTCGGCGCGACCAGCGGCCGCGTCATCGTCGGCCGTTTCGTCGATGGATCCATCGAGATGGAGACCGTCGGCCGCTTCCTCAACGAACCCATCCAGACCCCGGGCGGTCTGCAGTGGGATCTCATGGCGCTGTACCGCGGCGTGCGCGACGGCCTCCGCGAGGCCTTCCGCGTCGCGCCGGACATCGCCTCGATCGGCATCGACTCGTGGGCCGTCGACTACGCGCTGTTGCGCGGCGACCGCATGCTGGGCACGCCGTTCCACTACCGCGACGAGCGCACCGCCGCGGGTGTCGAGTCCGTGCACGACGTGGAGAGCTTCGAGGAGCTCTACCGCCGCAACGGCCTGCAGTTCCTGCCGTTCAACACGCTCTACCAGCTCGCCTGCGAGCAGGGCGTGACCGACGCCGCCGACGCGATGCTGCTCGTGCCCGACCTGTTCGCGTGGCTGCTCACGGGCGAGAAGGTCGCCGAGCGCACCAACGCGTCGACGACGGGCCTGCTCGACGTCACGACGAAGGAGTGGGACCTCGAGCTCGCGGAGAAGCTCGGCCTGCCGACCCGCATCTTCCCGAAGCTCGTCGACCCGGGCGAGACGATCGGCGAGCTGCTGCCGTCCGTCGCCAAGGAGCTCGGCGGATCCGCCCCCGTGGTCGCCGTCGGCTCGCACGACACGGCCTCGGCCGTTGTCGCCGTGCCGATGAAGGCCGATCGCGCGGCGTACATCTCGTGCGGCACCTGGGGCCTCGTGGGTGTCGAGACGCGCGAGCCGGTGCTGACCGACGCCGCGCGCGAGCACAACTTCACGAACGAGGGCGGCGCCTTCGGCCGTACGCGCTTCCTGCACAACGTGATGGGGCTCTGGCTGCTCAGCGAGACGATTCGCGAGTGGGAGCGCACCTCTGGCGAGAAGATCGACCTGCCCGCGCTGCTCGCCGAGGCCGCCGCGGTCTCCGGCGAGGTCGGCGTGTTCGACGCGAACGACCCCGTGTTCATGCCGCCCGGCGACATGCCGGGGCGCATCGCGGAGTGGCTCGCGGCGCACGGTCAGCCGGTTCCGCAGACGCGCGCGGAGTTCGCGCGCTCGATCGTCGAGAGCCTCGCGGAGGCCTTCGCGGGCGCCGTGCGCACGGCGGGCGAGCTGAGCGGGATCCCGGTCGAGACGATCCACATCGTCGGCGGCGGATCCCTCAACGAGCTGCTCTGCCAGCGCACCGCCGACCGCGCCGGGGTCGCCGTCGAGGCCGGCCCCGTCGAGGCGACCGCGATCGGCAACCTGCTCGTGCAGGGCCGCGCCGCGGGCTTCGTCGAGGGCGAGCTCGATGAGATGCGCGAGGCCGTTGCCGCGGCCTTCCCCCCGAAGCGCTACGCCCCGGCGTAACCCGCCGCTAACTCTGCAATTCTCCGCGCGGTCATCTGCAATCCGCAGATGACCGCGCGGAGAATTGACGTTTTGGCGGGGCGTGGAGGAATTGTGCATTGTCGGGGGCGTCGCCCCGGGTAGCGTTTTCTATCGAGCTACGGAGGAGAATCGATGACCGAGGATAACCGCGAAGAGAAACACCCCGAGACGGGGATGATTCCCGTATCGACGGGGCTCATCGCGGTCCCGACGGGCCTCGTCCACGTTCCGGATCGGGTGCGCGAGGCGGGCGAGGAGATCGCCCACACCCACCCGGGCGACAAACTCTCGTCGACGCGGCTGTTCTTCTACGTCATCCTGCTCGGCGCGCTCACGGCCCTCGGACCGTTCACGGTCGACATGTACCTGCCCGCGTTCCCGATGCTGCAGGGCGAGTTCGACGCGTCCGAGGGCGCGGTGCAGCTGACCCTGACGGGGACGATGGTCGGCTTTGCGCTCGGCCAGCTGATCGTCGGACCCCTGAGCGACGTCGTCGGCCGCCGCGTGCCCCTTCTCGTCTCGACGACGCTGCACCTCATCGCGAGCGCCATCGCGGTCTTCGCGCCGACGCTGCTCGTGCTGGGCGGCGCGCGCATCCTCATGGGCATGGGTGCGGCGGGCGGCGCGGTCGTGGCCATGGCGATGGTGCGCGACCTCTTTGGCGGACGCCGACTCGTGATCATGCTCTCCCGCCTCGCGCTCGTCTCGGGGCTCGCCCCCGTGATCGCGCCGCTGGCCGGATCCGGTCTGCTGCAGGTGATGCCGTGGCGCGGCATCTTCGTCGTGCTCGCCGCGTACGCGGCGCTCATCCTGCTCTGCGCGCTCTTCGCCCTGCCCGAGACGCGACCGAAGGGCGACCGGGCGACCGCCGAGAAGGTGTCGATCCGGCACCGCTATCGCGTCGTCTTCAGCGACCGCGTATTCGTGGGGGTGCTGCTGATCGGCGGCATGACCTTCTCGGGGCTGTTCTCGTACCTGTCGAGCTCGTCGTTCCTCTTCCAGCAGAGCTATGGCCTGTCGACGCTCGAATACGGCATGGTGTTCGCGGCCAACTCCGTCGGACTCATCATCGGCAACCAGACCGCCGCCCGCCTCGCGGCGCGGTTCGGCCCGCAGTGGGTGCTCGCCTTCTCGACCGTGGCGCTACTCGTCGCGGCCGTCGCGATTCCGATCTGCGCGGAGCTGATCGACGGCCCGTGGGGCGTCATCGTGCCGCTGTTCTTCTTCATGATGTCCTGCGGCTTCACCTTCCCGTGCGCCCAGGTGCTCGCGCTCGATCGACACCCCGAGGCCGCCGGAACCGCGGCGAGCGTGCTCGGAGCCGCGAACAACGGCATCGCCGGCATCGTGTCCCCGCTCGTCGGCGTGATCTCGGCGTGGACGGGCGGCATCACGCCGCTGTCGATGTCGTCGATCATGATGGGCTGCTCGGTCGTCGGGATCCTCGCGCTGTGGCTCGTCGTGCGCCCGCGCACCCTCGGCCAGCTCTCCGACTGACACCGGAGTTCTCGCTCGCGCCCCGGAGGCCTACTGATCCTCGGGGCGGTCCTTCAGGACCGGCTGCGCGGAGGTCGCGAGCGAGACGGTGTCGTCGGTCGACGGCACCTGGGGCATCGCCTGCGTGATGATCGAGATGGGCCGCGTCTCTTCGAGCTCGAACTTGAAGCCGCCGGTGTCCGCGCGGTGCAGGCGTCCCGAGAACACGAGCCAGCCGGCGCCGATCGCGCAGGCGACAACCGAGGCGGCGCCTCCGACGAAGATCGCCTGGCGGGCGCCGAAGGCGTCGGCGATCCAGCCGATGATCGGTGCGCCGATCGGGGTGGAGCCCATCGTGACCGCGAGGTAGAGCGCAAGCACGCGGCCGCGCAGCGCTGGATCCGTCGTCGTCTGCACGTACCCGTTGGCGGTCGTCATGAACGTCACGGTACAGAAACCGATGAGGATGCTCACCCCGGCATAGGCGAGGTACGCGGGCGTGAAGGCCGCGAGGATCTGGAAGATTCCGAAGCCTCCGATCGCGACGATCGCGACCCGCAGGCGGGCGCGCGATCGCCGGGCGGCGAGCAGCGCGCCCGTCAGGGATCCGATAGCGAGCGTCGAACTCAGCAGCCCGTAGCCGTCGGCGTCGCGCCCGAACTCGATCGCCATCGTCGAGGCGAAGATGGGGAAGTTCATGCCGAAGGCGCCGATGAGGAACGCCATGATGAAGGTGACGATGAGGTCCGGACGTCCGGCGACGTAGCGCGCACCGTCGGCCATCTTGTTCGCACCGCGCTGGGGCTTCGTGTGCGGCTCGAGCTCGTTCTTGCGCATGAACAGCAGTGCCAGGAGCATCGCCCCGAAGGTCGCGGCGTTGATGACGAAGACCCAGCCGCTGCCCATCACGATCAGCAGCAGGCTGCCGACGGCGGGGCCGATGAGGCGCGCCATGTTGAACGAGGTCGAGTTGAGGGCGATCGCGTTCGAGGCGTTCTGCCGGTTGACGACATCCGTGACGAAGGCCTGTCGCGTCGGGTTGTCGATCGCGTTCATGACGCCCACCGCGAGAGCGATGACGAGCATGATCGGCAGGGTCAGCACGCCGAGCAGTAGCAGCACGCCGATGAGCAGCGACAGCAGGCCCAGGACCGACTGGGTGAGCAGCAGAACCTTTCGCCGGTCGAATCGATCCGCGATGGCCCCCGCCACCCCCGCGAGCACGAGCGGAGGCCCGAACTGGCACGCCATCGTGAAGCCGACGGCGGTCGCGTCGTGGTCGGTCAACTCGGTCAGCACCACCCAGTCCTGGGCGGTCGACTGCATCCACGCACCGACGTTCGAGATCAGCGCACCGATGAACCAGATGCGGTAGTTGAAAATGCCGAGTGAGCGGAACATCGACTTCATTACTTATGCACCTCTCGCAGGATGATCTTCGCCGCTTCGTGAAGCGTCGATCGTTCCGCGTCGGTCATCTTCTCGAGCACCTGCGACAGCCACATGTCGCGCCGTTCGAGCGTGTCGGCAACCACCTGCGAGCCCGCCTCGCTGATCGCGATCTGCACCTTGCGGCGGTCCGTCGGATCCGTCACCCGCGACACGTAGTCGTGTTCGATGAGCGCGTTGACGGTGCGATTCATCGAGGGGGCGGTGACCCCGTCGCGCTCGGCCAGGGCCGTGAGCGTGTGCGGACCGTGCAGGTGCAGGGCGACGAGCACGGCGAACTGCCCGTCGGTCATGAGCTTCACGGATCGTTGCTGGCGAATACGGCGGGCGAGGCGCAGCGTTGCGGCGCGCACATCCGAGACCTCAGCACGAAACTTTTCATTAGACATATCAACTATTAGTTTAGGCCATTAGTTTCGATAAAGGAATGGCCGGCCGCGATCTGCCATGATCGGCGGGTGAGCACTTTCGTCGACCGACGCGGAACGCGCATCCACTACGACCGGATCCTGCCCGACGGTGAGCCCCGCGGAGCCGTCCACGTGCTGCATGGTGTCGGTGAGCACGCCGGCCGATACGCCGCCCTCCTGGAGGCGCTCGCCGGCGCCGGCTGGGCGGCCTACGCCGACGACCACCTCGGGCACGGCCGCACGGGCATGGAACAGCACGGATCCGCCGAGCTCCTCGGCCGCCTCGGCCCCGGCGGGCACGCGGCGGCCGTCGACGCCGCCTGGCACATGTCGCAGATCGCGCGCGAGGAGAATCCCGGGAAGCCGCTCGTGATCCTCGGTCACTCCTGGGGATCCTTCCTCACCCAGAAGCTCGTCAACGCGCATCCCGGCGCCTACGACGCCGTCGTCCTCGTCGGAAGCTCGCTGCTCTGGGCCGGCTGGCTCAACGCCGGCCCCCTCAACAAGCTCTGGGCGGGGCCGAGCGCCAAGGGAAACGAGTGGATCTCCGAGGATCCCGCCGTGCAGGACGCCGCGATCGCGGATCCGCTCACGGTGCAGCAGCCGCTCCTGAAACTCTTCGGGCTCGCGGGGGCGCTCGCCCTCTATGGGCTGCCCGCGCGGAACCTGCCGGACACCCCGGTGCTGCTGCTCGTCGGGCGCGACGACAGCGTCGGCGGGCCGCGGTCCGTGCACAAGCTCGCCGCGGCCTACCGCAGGCGGTCCGGCTTCACCGACGTGACGACCCACGTCTACAGCGGCC
>Ga0302349_1001017_pt1 | contig 25279 bp, 19 predicted proteins | sample PhyAR1_FD_202176 | JGI IMG/M metagenome (GOLD analysis project Ga0302349, IMG submission 202176) | Leaf surface microbial communities from alfalfa plants in UC Gill Tract Community Farm, Albany, California, United States - DLSL A.R1... | ecosystem: Host-associated > Plants > Phyllosphere >...
CGCGTGATCGATGCGGTCACGGCGGCGGGTGGGCTGGCGGCCGACGCCGGAACGGCCGCCATCAACCTCGCTCGCCCGCTGGCGGACGGAGAGCAGCTCGTCGTTCCCCGCGAGGGCGAGGACCCGCCGGTGGCGGCCGGCGACGGATCCGCGGGCGCGCTCGTCAACCTCAACGCGGCCGACGAGGCAACGCTCGAGACCCTTCCGGGCATCGGCCCCGCCTTGGCGACGCGGATCATCGAGTGGCGCGAGGCCGAGGGGCCGTTCACGGCCGTGGACGATCTCCTCGCGGTGTCGGGCATCGGGCCGCGCGTGCTCGAATCGTTACGCGAACTGGTGACGGTGTGATCCGGGATCTGCGCCTCGTACCCATCGCACTCGCGACCTGGGCGACGGCGCTCGCCGTCGTGCTGTGGCCACCCATCGCAGGCACGGCGGCGATCGTGGTGTGGTGCGCGGCGGGAGCGCTCCTCGTCGCCGCCTTCCTCACCCGCCGCGGCGTGCTCGCACTCGCCGCTGTCGCCTGCGCCGCGGCGGCCGTGGCCGCGAGTGGCGTGTGGCTCGCGCTCCCGGCACGCGCGACCGTCGCGGAGGCCCTCGACGGGCCCGTGCGCGACCTCGTCGTGCACGTGACCACGAAGGTCGAACCGACCATCGGCGGGGTCCGGTTCAGCGGATCCGCGACGATCGACGGCGCGACGGCCACGATCGCGGTACGCCTCACGGGTGATGCGCCCGACGGGCTCGATCTGGGCGCACGCGTCACGATCACCGGGGGCGGGAAGCCAGCCGATGCGGGAGAGCCGGCGGTCGCGACGATCTTCGCGCGCTCCGCCGACGTCGTCGAGCGGCCGCCGCACGTCTTCGGCGTGGCGAGCGCGCTTCGGCGGGGATTCGTCGATGACGTTGTGCGCGGTCTACCGGATCCGGGTGGCGGGCTCCTGCCGGGGCTGTCCGTCGGCGAGACGAGCGCGGTATCCGACGAGCTCGATGCGCAGATGAAGGCCTCGTCGCTGTCGCACCTGACGGCGGTATCCGGCAGCAACTGTTCCCTTGTCGTCGGCCTCGCCTACGCCGCGTGCGCCTTGTGCCGGCTGGGGCGCCGCACGCGCATCGCCGTCGCGGGGATCGTCCTCGCCGGCTTCGTCGTGCTCGTCACGCCGGAGGCGAGCGTGATCCGTGCCGCCGCGATGAGCGCGATCGCTATGTTCGCGCTCCTACTCGGTCGGCGCGGCGCGGGCACGGCGGTGCTCGCCCTCGCGGTGACGGCGCTCATCGCCGCGGATCCCTGGCTCGCGACCTCATTCGGCTTCCTGCTCTCCGCTGCCGCGACGGGCGCACTCCTGCTGCTCGCCGAGCCGCTCGCGCGCGGCCTCGGGCGGTGGATCCCCCGCGCCCTCGCCCTGGGCATCGCCGTCCCGCTCGCCGCTCAACTCGTCTGCGGGCCGATCATCGTGCTCTTCGCGCCCGAGGTCGCCCTCTACGGCGTCGTGGCCAACATGATCGCGGGCCCGGCCGCCCCCATCGCGACGGTCCTGGGGCTGCTCGCCTGCATCGCGCAGCCGATTTCACCGCTCGCGCTCGGTGCGGCCGCCATCGCCTGGCTCCCCGCCGCCTGGGTGGCGCAGACGGCCGCTACCTTCGCCGCGCTCCCCGCCGCGCGCCTCGGCTGGGGCGAGGGATGGCTCGGCTTCCTCCTGCTCGCCCTCGTCGGCGCTTCCTGCGTGGCCGTGATCTGCCGCGTACGACCGGTGTGGTTCCGCAAGGCATGCGGGGGTGCGCTCGCGCTGATCGTCGGGGCCGGCGCCGGATCCGTCGCGCTCGCCGGTGTCGCGGGCCCGCTCACCGCCCCGCAAGGGTGGTCGATCGCACTCTGCGATGTCGGCCAGGGAGACGCGGTCCTGTTGCGCTCAGCGGGCCGTACGGCGGTCGTCGATACCGGCCCCGACGCCGCGGCCTTTGAGCGCTGTCTCGCCCGTCTCGGCGTCGACGAGATCGACCTGGCCTTCCTCACGCACTTCGACGCCGATCACGTCACGGGGGTTCCGGCGCTCGAGGGCCGTGCGCGCACCATCATCCACGGCCCGGTCTCGGAGCAGAGCGACCTCGACGAGGCCCGCGCCGTGACGAGCGACGTGCGGGAGGGCTTCGCGGGCCAATCGGGCGTCCTCGGCGACGCGCACTGGCGGATCCTGTGGCCGCGCGCCGGCTCCCGCGCCTTCGAGCCGGGCAACGACACCAGCCTCGTCATCCAGATCTCCGGCCCCGACCTGCCGAGCACGCTCCTGCTCGGAGACCTCGGCGAGGACGCGCAGCAGCTTCTCGCCTCCGCCGGCGAGCTCGGCCCCGTCGACGTCGTCAAGGTCTCGCATCACGGAAGCCGCGACCAATCCCCGGCTCTCTATGCCGCGATCTCGCCCCGCATCGCGCTCATCGGGGTCGGCGAGAACGACTACGGGCACCCGCATCCCGATCTGCTCGCCACGCTCGCGCGGTCCGGGGCCGCCGTGGCGCGAAGCGACACCGACGGCCTCGCTCTCGTCAGCATCGGCTCTGGCGACCTCACGCTGTGGCGGGAGCATCCCCCATCAGCTGCATCCGCTCGCGGCGCAAGAACGCCGCATAACCGCCGGGCGTGCGACCCTCGAGGCGCGCAGAGGTCACGACCTCCGCCTCGTCCGAAGCGACGACGCGGAAGTCTGAGAGCGCTTCGACGAGCGCGACGTCCTCGTGTTCCTCCACCGAGGGAAAGCCTCCGCCTGCGCAGTACGCCGACGCGCGCACACCGAGGTTGGCTCCGTGCACGTGGCCGTTCGCGCGCCCCACAGGGTGCCGCTGCCGCCAATGTGGCCATAGCTCGGCGGGGTACTCGGCGTCGTGCGGACGAACGGTGCCGATGATCACATCACACCCCGCATCGGCGAGCGCAAGCTGCGACGAGAGCCAGTTCTCCGGCACGACCGAGTCGGCATCGGTGTTCGCAATCCAGAGCCGCTCCGCGGGCGTGCGGGTGCCCTCGAGCAGACGGCGCACCCCGAGGGCACGAGCCGCCCCAACGATGCCGACGTTCACGGCCATCACGTGCACGCCCCCGAAGGCCTCGGCGCGCTCCACTGTCGTGTCGGTGCAGGAGTCCGCAACGACGATGACGTGGCACGGCACGGGAACGGCCTGGATGGCCGCCCGGATCGATTCGAGACACGCCTCGATGCGTTCCTCCTCGTCGCGGGCGGGTATGACGATGCCGATGCACTCGATCACGCGATCCCCTCTTCCTGGGCGACGGATGCGCCCGATATGCCGAAGACGTCGAGCACGACGTCGGGCTCTCGGTGCTCGACGATGGTGCGCCAACCGGAACGCCGGAGAACGTCGTGTACGGCTTCTGCCGCGCCCTCGCGTTGCTCGACGGGCCTGCGCCAGTGACAGGCGAGCAGGTGTGCGTCATCGCTGGCGATCTCGCGGGCCTCGCGGGCGATCCGGGCCGTGCCCGAGCCGCCCCAGTAGTAACCGACCTCCGAGAGGACGATCAGGTCGAATGGTCCCTCCGGTAACCCCTCGAGCGCATCCGCGCAGACGGCGCTGACGCCCTCCAGTCGGCGCGCACGCACCAGCTCGACGGCGCGGGGGTCGAGATCCACCGCGACAATCTCATCGCAGCGGGCCGCGAGTTCCTGGGTCAGTGCGCCCGTGGAGCATCCGATCTCGAGCGCGCGACGATATCGCGCCCGTGGCAGTGACGCGACCGTGAGCGCCCGTTTGCGTTGCTCGTACCAGCGCGTCTCGTAACGCCATGGGTCGCTCCGGCGATCGTAGAGGGCCCCGAAGTATTCGGCGCCGAGCCAGCGATCTGAGGAGAAGAACACCTCGGCGTCGCGATCGAAGTGTTGGAGCATCTCCGGGCGGAGGACGGGCTGGGGGCCGCTCGTCTGCGATCGGAAGACGCCGAGAGCGCGACGCTTGACGGATCCGTCGCCCGGAAGTTCCTCGAGCCTGTCCCAGGGCAGTCGAGTCCGGTCTGGATGGGCCCAGTGCCACATCCAGATCGGATACTCGAGAAGGGTGTTCTCCCCCGCGACCTCCGCCATGATCTCGCCGATGACGCGATGATCGCGGTGCCCGTCCCCGCGCCAGGGCGCCGCCAGAATCGTCCGCGGGCCCGCATCGCGCAGGACATGTCGCAGCTCTCCGACGATCTCGGCCCGATGCTCACGCGTCGCACCGTCCGGAAACCCCAGGAATTCGACATGGGCACGGGGTGCGAGCATTGCGACCGCTTCGGTCGTTTCGAGACGTCGCGTGTGTGCGAGGTCCTGCTCGGGCGAGGATGCGGCTCCATCGGTGACGACGATCACACTCACCGGCATCCCTCGCGCGGCGGCTTCCGTCATCAGCAAGCCGGCTCCGAGGACCTCGTCGTCGGGATGCGCGGCGATGACGACGAGTGCGTCGTAACGGTCGAGAAGCACGCGAGGGCGATCGCGCAGGTGGGGTGTGGCGGCCCATACCCTTTCCGGCGTTCCGGGGGTGGCCGCATCGAAACTCACCATGGCGCGCTTTCGGCCCCGATAGCGGCCGCGCCGAGCGAGGCGCGCTCGCGATCGACAGCGTGCTGGCGCACGTAGATGTCGAGGTCCGCGACTCGCCGAGCGTGGGCCTCGTCGAGCGCGAGCGGTGCCGGTCCCAGGGCGCGTGCGCTGCGCCAAATGACCTCGTCTGCCGCACGCGCGACGATGCCTCGAGCGCGTTTCGCGGGGAGCCGTCCTGGCGCTCGCGCGTCCGCAAGCATCGCGCATTCCGCCAACGCCAGTCGCGCTGCACCGAGGATCTCGTCCACCGCACCGAGGTGAGCGAGCGCCGTCTCGGGTGAGTTCTCGTGGAGCAGACCTCGAAGGTCCTCGGCGAGCGCGACCGCACCGCCGTACCAGCACGCGGCCACGCCCGCGCCACCCCACGCGAACTGCGGCCGTTCGGTGTACCACCCAGGTGCGCCGAGCGCGCGCGCCGGCACGGCATCGAAGTCGACCGGTCCGCTCGGGATGTCCGTGAGTCCGACCGCGTGCCACGTATTGGGGGTGACGGTGACGCCGGGATGGCGGAGGTCGACGTCGAAGAGCCGGTTTCCGCCCGTGTCGGCGGCGGTCACGAGCGCGCGATCGAGGGTCTGGGCGAGGGAGCACCAGGGCTTGCTTCCGGTGAGCACCCATCCATCGGACGACCTTCGAGCGACCAGGGTCGATGCGGGCCCTTCTGCCGCGTACACGCCATAGCGGTCGACAGGGGCCGCTTCACCCGCTTGCCGCAGGATCGATACCGCGTCGAGGTGAGGCTCGATGGCGCGAGCGAGCTGCAGATCGTGCGCAGCGATCTCCGCGAGGGTCTTCCATTCCGTGAGCGTGTGGCCGCCGCCAGGACCATGCCATTCCTGTCCGAGACGCACGGCGAGCTCGAGTGCGTCGCCGATGGTCTCGGGGAGGGGGACGGGCAAGAGACGGTGCGTGGTGTTTCCGAGTCGGGGTGAGACGCTCATGATGCTCGGGTGATCCTTTCTGTGACTTCCGCCGGGATCTCGTCGCACAGGGTGACGACGACGTCCTGCACCTGCCAACTGGTCTCGGCGATGCGCTCCGATGCCTCCGCGATGCGTTCGGTTCCGGCGCCGGCCTCGTTCGGCACGATGAATGCCTCGATGTGCAGGACCTGCCCCATGTCGCGCGCACGCACGCCGGCGTCGGCGACCCACGGCAGCGCGTGGAGCGTGCCGAGGATGGTCGCGATGTCGGAGTGCGGAGCGGTGCTGTCGAAGCGGAGGGCCCGCTGGTCCATCAGGTCGGAGAGGGCGACGCGCGTATTTCGAAGGCCGTCGCTGATGATGCCGATGGAGATGAAGATGGCGGCGGCGCCGTCGAGCCACCACAACCCCATGCCCACGCCGAGCACGCCGATCACCGACGCGGCATTCGTCTGCCAGTCGGCGGTCGCCATGTCGCCGTCGGCGTACAGGACCTTGTTGTGCAGGGTCCGTGCCGCGCGCACCTTGGCCGGCCCGTAGAAGAACGGACCGACGACGATCACCGACATGACGGCGATCATGAGCCAGCCGAGCCAGATCGTGTGGCCGAAGAGATTCACCGTGCCGATGCTCGGGTGTTCGAGTCGGATGAGACCGAGGGCCGACTCGATGGCGAGCGCACCGCCGATCGTGAGGAGCGCGACCCCCGCGACGAGGTGGCCGATGCTCATGGCGCGGTGGCGCCCGTAGGGGTGCTGGGTGGTCGGTCGCTTGCGCACCATCGGCAGCGCGATGAGGAAGACGATCTGCGGGAGGGTGGAGAGCATGTCCTCGACCCAGGCGGTGCGCATCGATTGCGAGTTGCCGACCACGATCGCGACGAGGAAGATCGTGACGGCGCTGTAGCAGAGCGTGAAGATCTCCCACCTCACGGCGGACCTGAGCGCGCGCTGCTGTTCCTCGGGAAGGTCGGTGCGGCCGAACTGATGACGCGCGGTGGCGTTCATGTGAGGCCCTCCTCATCGAGGTACGCCTCGAATGAGGACAGGAGCGCGTTCTCCCCCATCGGCAGGAGCGCGACCGACATCGGCGTGTTCTCCGGCGTACCTGGCGGCAGGAACCCGCGGCTGAGCGCGGCCAGATCGGTCCACGGACTCTTCTCCGTGAATCCGCCGACGGCGAGGTCGAGCTCGCCCTGATCGATGGCGTCGGACAGGGTCTCCTCGCTGCCGAGGGTCCAGAGAACGTCGGCGTCGACGGTGTGCGCGTAGCCCGTGACCACATCGGCGATCGGCCCGGTGGGGCCGCCCGGTCCCTCCGCGATGCGGCCGGGATCGGGCGCGTAGCCGACGCGCAGAGTGCCGCCCTCGACGGATTCCAGGCTGCCCTCTGGATCCGAGGGGATCGTGATGCCGCACGCGGAGGTGCCCAGGGCGACCGTCAGCGCGAGGGTCGCGATGGCGCTTCGGCGCGCGGCACGCATCACTGGGTCTCCTTCGTCCGGCGAGCGGTGAGGCGGGTCACCCCATAGATGACGGCGCCGACGGCGAGGAGAATCGCACCGAAAAGCCACACCGAGCCGCTCTGCTGGGTGAGGAGGAGGATGCAGGAGGCGATCCCGAGAACGGGGATCGGGGTCCAGACGCGGAAGTGCGGCCGATCCACCCGATCGCGGCGCAGCACGAGCACCGAGACGTTGGCGCTGAGGAAGACGAAGAGCAGCAGCAGAACGACGGTCTCGGCGAGCGTTTCGAGGTCGCCGACGAGGGTGAGTCCCATGGCGACGACGGTGGTGACGAGGATCGATACCCAGGGGGTGCGCCGATTCTTCAGGACCCGGGCGAGGGCGCCCGGAAGCAGGTGCTGCTCGGCCATGCCGAAGGCGAGTCGGCTCGCCATGATCATGGTCAGCAGGGCGCCGTTGGCGACCGCGACGAGCGCGATGAGGCTGAACAGCCACGACGGCACGCTGACGCCGGTCGCGTCGACGACAGCCAGCAGCGGGCCGCTGGATTCCTGAAGTTCTTCCGGCGACAGCACGATCGAACTGGCGAGGCCGACGAGCACGTACATTACGCCTGCAGTGATCAGCGAGAGGAAGAGCGCGCGCGGGTACACCCGGCGCGGATCCTTGACCTCCTCGATGACGTTCGCGGAGGTCTCGAATCCGACGAACGAGTAGTAGGCGACGATGGCGCCGCCGAGGATGGCGGTCGCCGCGCCCGTTCCCTCGGGAAGCTCGGTGACGCGCGAGATGTCTCCCTGTCCGCCGCCCATGAAGACCGCCACGGCGACGATGACGATGACCAGGCCCGACAGCTCGATCGCGGTCATCACGAGGTTGCTTCCGAGCGATTCGCGGATTCCCCGGGCGTTCAGCGCGGCGACGAGCGCGAGGAAGACGAGCGCGGCCGGGATGACGGGCACGTCGATGAACGTCCCGAGGTAGTCTCCCGCGAACGCCAGGGCCAGTCCCGCGGCGCTGACGACGCCGGCGGCGAGCATGCTGAAACCGACGAGGAAGGAGATGAGCGGGCTGCGGAACGCCCGCTCGGCGAAGACCGCCGCACCGCCGGCGCGCGGATACTTCGTCACGAGCTCCGCATAGGATCCCGCCGTGAGCAGCGCGAGCGCGAGCGCCACGATCAGCGGCGCCCACAGGGCCCCGCCGACATCCTTGGAGAGCACGCCCATGAGTGCGTAGATCCCGGCGCCGAGGACATCGCCGAGGATGAACGCGTAAAGCAGGGGGCCGTTGATCGCTCGACGCAGACGCGGCGCCCCATCGCTCGACTCGGCTTCGGTGCGTGGCTGTGCGCTGCTCATGTCGCGAGAGTACCGATGCCACGAGAATGCTGAACAAGGGTTGACGGGCCCTTCCCCGCACGGTATTTGAACAGGGTCCGGCATAACCGGGGTGCATTAAGCTCGGCACGTGCTTAACGATGTCCTCACCGCGATTCTCGATGTGGTCGAGGGTGTGTCTCCCTGGCTGCGCACGCTGATCGCATCGGTGGCGATCATGTTGGAGACCAGCGTCCTGGTCGGGCTCATCGTGCCCGGCGACACGATCGTGATCGTGGCCGCGACGGGCGTCACGACTGTCCTCGAGGGCATCGTTCTGGGGCTCTTCGTCGTCGCCGGGGCCTGGGCCGGAGAGACGATCGGCTACATGGTGGGCCGGTGGGCCGGACCGTGGCTCCGCCGGTCGCGGGTCGGCAGGTGGCTGGGCGAACGCAACTGGGTGCGCGCCGAGAACTATCTGCAACGACGCGGCGGAATCGCGATCTTCCTGTCGAGGTTCTTGCCCGTCCTCCATTCGATCGTGCCGCTGACGGTCGGAATGTCGGGCTACCCGTACCGCAAGTTCGTCGCCTGGACGCTTCCGGCATGCGCCCTGTGGGCGACGATCTACATCTCGATCGCCGCAGGCGCCGCCGAGACGTACCGTGATCTGTCGGGCAGCGCGCACTGGGCCGGATACGTTTTCATCGGCATCATCCTCGCGGGTCTGCTGGTGATCTTCGGCGGAAAGAAGCTCTTGGGCTGGATCGAGCACCGTCACATGAAAGACTGAGGCCGATGGCTTCACGACCGGCACAGCCCGCCCGACACTCGCCCAAGATCCTGTGGGTCGCTCGCATAGAGCGTCGCTTCCACGCGTGGCGGGAACGTCGCGCGCGAAAGCGCGGTCACAGCCCCGAGGTGATGCCGTTCCCCGGCTACGGGGGCGACGGCTGGATCCGCGTTCTCGGACGCGTGATGATCCTCCCGCGCGGGGGCAAGCGACGCCGCGGTGACGGCGCTCGCGGATGGCGCTCGTTCGCCGGTATCGCGGTCGGCTACGCCAGCGTGAGGATCACGATCGGCGATGAGACCCACGAGGTCGCCGCCGACCGCGGCGGCGTGATCGACATCCGCGTTGCGGCCTCCCTGCCGCCCGGTTGGCAGACGCTGACGATGTCGGTGGAGAACGGCGAGCCGTCGACCGCCCACGTGTACGTCGTGGATCCCGCCACGCGCTTCGGCGTGATCAGCGACGTCGACGACACCGTCATGGTCACGGCGCTTCCCCGCCCGCTCCTGGCGGCGTGGAACTCGTTCGTCGTGAACGAGCACGCGCGGCAACCCGTGCCGGGCATGGCGGTGCTGCTCGAACGACTCGTCAACGAACACCCCGGCGCCCCCATGATCTATCTGTCGACCGGGGCCTGGAACGTGGCGCCGACGCTCAACCGCTTCCTGCATCGTCACCTGTTCCCCCGCGGCGCGATGCTCCTCACCGACTGGGGGCCGACGCACGATCGCTGGTTCCGCAGCGGGCGCCTGCACAAGGAGACGAACCTGCGGCGCATCGCCGAGGAGTTCCCGGACATCACCTGGCTGCTCATCGGCGATGACGGGCAGCACGACGACGAGATCTACACGCAGTTCACGGCCGAGCACCCCGGATCCGTCGCCGGCGTCGCGATCCGGCGCCTGACGACGACCGAGGCGGTGCTCGCCGGTGGTCGCACCTCGGTCGATGACCACTCCGCCGCGGGCGTGCCCTGGGTGTCCGCGGACGACGGCGCCGGCCTCGCCGCGCGCCTGCGAGAGGTCGGGATCCTCTCCTAGGGGCGAACCTCCTCCGCCCGTGCACGGCGCAGGAACAGCGCGGCCGCGAGGGCGACGACGATCGCGCAGGCGGGGAGGATCATGGTCTGCGCCATCGCGGCGGAGAACGCCTCCGCGACCGGCCCCGGCATGGATCCGCCCGTCTGCCCCGTGGGAGCGTCGCCGGCGCCCGGCATGTTCGCTTCGATCCGCGACTGCATGAAGGCCGCCACGGCGGCGGATCCGATGACGGAACCGATCGTGCGAGTCGTGTTGTAGATGCCCGCCCCGGCGCCGGCCATGCGCGGCGGGAGCTTACGGGTCGCGGTCGTCGACAGCGGACCCCACATTCCTGCGTTGCCCACGCCCAGAAGCGCCGAGGGCAGCAGGAAGACCCAGACGGACGTGTCCATGTCGATGATCGCGACGTACCAGAACAGGCCGCCGGCGACGCACAGCAGGCCCGGCACGAGGATCACGCGCGGGTCGACGCGATCGAGGATCCTGCCGGCGACGGGCGCGAGCACACCCGAGATCACGGCCATCGGGATCATCAGCAACGCGGCCGACGTCGGCGTAAGCCCGCGCGCCGACTGCAGGAAGAACATGAGGGGCAGCGCCTGTGCCGTCACCGTGAAGCCGACGGCGGCGATCGCGATGTTCGCGCCCGAGAAGTTGCGGTCCCGGAACAGGCCGAGCGGCACCAGGGGCTCGCTGCGCGTCTTCGCCTGTTGGAGAACGAACGCGGCCAAGACGACTACCCCGGCCGCGATCGTGCCCCAGATCGGCAGCGACCAGTCGTACTTCTCGCCCTCCTGCAGCCCGAAGACGACGAGGAACACGGCGACGCCGCTCAGCACGACGCCGAGCACGTCGAAACGGTGCGGGTGCGTCTCGAGCCGCGGCACGAGGATCCATGCCGCGACGAAGCCGATGATGCCGACGGGGATGTTGACGAAGAAGATCCACTCCCAGCCGAGACCGTCGACGAGAAGACCGCCCGCGAGCGGCCCGACGAGCGTCGCGACGCCGGCCGTCGCACCCCACAGGCCCATGGCCGCGCCGCGGTTCGTGGGCGGGAAGGTGCGGGTGATCACGGCCATCGTCTGCGGCGTCATGAACGCGGCGCCGAGCCCCTGCACGGCGCGGGCGGCGATCAGCCCGCCGAGGCTCGTCGAGAGGCCGCACCACAGCGACGAGAGCGTGAAGACGGCGAGCCCGATCAGGTAGATGTTCTTCGGCCCAAAACGATCGCCGAGCCGCCCGGTGACGAGCAAGGGCACGGCGTAGGCGAGCAGGTAGGCGCTCGTGACCCAGACGACGTTGTCGAGGTTGTTCGTGTCGGGGTCGAGCGCCGCCTTGATCGCCGGGTTCGCCACCGACACGATCGTCGTGTCGACGAGGATCATGAAGAATCCGATGATCAGGGCCCAGAGCGCCGGCCAGGGCCGGCTCTCGTTCTCGCGTTCGCTCATGGAGGTGCCTTTCTGGGCGCAACCGATGCTGCGCCTCGTGGAGCGTACGCCTGTTTTCTGGGCCGAACGCTTCGCGTGTCAGTGGTTCGAAATAGTGTTCGATGCGAGCTGTTTTATATCGAACATTGTTTCTATCATGGAGGCGTGGGCATGGCACTGGCACAGGTCGAGAGCGCGGAACAGGTGGCGCAGATCACGCGTCTGCGCGCCCAGATCGGGCAAATGCAGCGGCGCACGGCCTCGCCCGATCGACTCCCGGTTCCGGCTCCGCTCTCGGGACTCTTCCCCTCGGGAGGACTGCGCCCCGGCGCCGCCTACGCCCTACCCGACTCCCCCAGCCTCTTGCTGGCGCTCGCGGGAGAGATCTCGCGTTCGGGATCCTGGTGCGCCTTCGTCGGCATGCCGGACCTGTCGATGCAGGCGGCGGCATCGCACGGCGTCGCCACCGATCGCGTCGCGCTCATCCCGTCGCCGGGTAGCCGGTGGCTCTCGGCGGTGTCCTCCGCGGCCGAGGTGTTCCCGCTCGTGGCGGTGCGGCCTCCGCGCGGGGTGGGCTCTGCCGAGACGGCCCGGCTCGATGCGCGCCTGCGCGATCGCGGCAGCACGCTGCTCGTCATGGGCGCGTGGCCGGGCGCCGAGCTGTCGCTCTCGCTCGGCGAGCCGGAATGGCGCGGGATCGGGGCCGGACACGGGCTCATCGCGGCGCGCGCCGTCACGATCGCGGCGGCGGGGCGCCCACTCCCATCCTCCCGGCGGGTGCGGGTGCTCCTGCCCGGCCCCTCCGGTGCCGTCGAGGAGATCGCGACCGCGCGCCGCGCACACCTGCGGGCGGTGGCCGCATGAACACCCCCGAACGCGCCATCGTGCTCTGGGTGCCCGATTGGCCCATCGAGGCCTACCTGCGCACGCAGGCGCGCGAGGTTCCCGAGCACGAGCGCGTGGATCCCGAGCAGCCGCTCGCGATCGTCCACGACGGCCGCATCGTGGTGTGCTCGGCGTCCGCCAGAGCGGCGGGGGTCGCCCGGGGACAGCGCCGCCGAGACGCGCAGTCGGCCTGTCCCGGTCTCGTGCTGCTCCCGGCGGATCCAGGGCGCGATACGCGCGCCTTCCACGCCGTGCTGAGCAGCGTCGAGCAGATCGTGCCGGATGTCGAGCCCCTGCGTCCCGGGCTCGCCGCCGTGCGGGCCCGCGGGCCGGCACGCTTCTTCGGCGGGGAGGAGTCGGCGGCGCACACCGTGCTCGGGGCCCTCACCGGGATCGGCCTCACGGGTGCCCGCACCGGCGTCGCCGACGGCCTGTTCACGGCCGAGCGGGCGGCGCGAGCGGCCACGGCGGAACCGCTCGTGATCCCCGCGGGGAGGTCAGCCGAGTTCCTTGCCCCGCTTCCCGTGGCATCGCTCGGAGATCCCGAACTCGCGGTCTTCCTCTCCCGGCTCGGCGTGCGCCGGCTCGCCGAGTTCGCCGCGTTGCCGGAAGAGCTCGTGCGCGACCGGCTGGGCGCGCACGGTGTGCGCCTGCGCGCCCTCGCGGCGGGGGCCGACTCTCGCCCCGTCGTGCCTCGGGTGCCGCCGCCCGAGCTCCAGCGCGCCCTCGACCTCGAGCCGCCGCTCGAACTCGCCGAGCAGGTGGCCTTCGCGGTGCGCCGGACAGCCGATTCCTTCCTGACAGGCCTGAGCGAGGCGGCTCTCGTCTGCACCGCGCTCCGCATCGTCATCGAGACCGACCGCGGCGAGCGCAGCGAGCGGGTCTGGCAGCATCCCTCGTGCTTCGACGCGCCGAGCGTGGTCGATCGGGTGCGGTGGCAGTTGCAGCCGTCGCCGGGAGCGGAACCCTTCACGGGCGGGGTGAGCCGGGTCGAGCTCGAACCGGAGGCGGTCGACGACGGCGGATCGCATCAGCCGGTCCTCCTGGGACAGGGGCCGGACGAGCGCGCTCATCACGCGATGACCCGGGTGCAGGCGGCGTTGGGGCATCGCGGCGTGATGACGCCGGTGGCGTCGGGGGGCAGGTGGCTTGCAGAGCGCGAAGAGCTCGCCCCCTGGGGCGAGAAGGTGTCCGCGTCATCGCCGCGAGAGCTGCCGTGGCCGGGGTCGATGCCGGATCCGCTGCCGTCGGAGGTCTTCCGCGAGCCGCGGCCGGTCACGGTCGCGGGTGCGGGCGGCGAGGCGGTGTCCGTGACCGATCGCGGTTTCGTGACGGCGCAGCCCGCGGTGCTCGAGGGGCGCGGTGTGATCTCGTGGGCGGGCCCGTGGCCGGTTGTGGAGCGCACCTGGGATCCCACACGGGCGCGGCGAGCGCACCGGTTCCAGCTCGTCGATGATCGCGGGTCCGCGTGGCTGGCGGTGCTCGAGGGCGGCGCATGGCACCTGGAGGGGAGGTACGCCTGATGGGCTTTCGCAATCCGCCGGTGAAGTGGAACGAGCTGGAGCGGGCGCTGAGCGGCAGGCGCCCGTCCTCGCGCCCGGCGGCGGCAGACGGCGGGGATAGCCCGGCGTGGAGCCGGAAGCGCGGCGCGTACGAGCCGCCGAAGATCTCTCGTGCGCGCAGCGCGACGCCGTACGCCGAGTTGCACGCGCACTCGTCGTACTCGTTCCTCGACGGGGCGAGTTCGCCCGAGGCTCTCGTGGAGGAGGCGGAGAGGCTGGGCCTGGAGGCGCTCGCGCTCACGGATCACGACGGCTTCTACGGGATCGTCCGCTTCGCGGAAGCGGCCGAGCACACCTCGGTCGCGACGGTGTTCGGATCCGAGCTGTCGCTGGATCTGCCGTCCCCGCAGAAGGGCGTCACCGATCCCGCCGGCGAGCACCTGCTGGTCCTGGCCCGCGGCGAGGGCGGCTATCACTGCCTGTCGCGGGCCATCACGAGGGCGCAGCTGCGGGGCGCGGAGAAGGGTCGCCCGGTGTACGACGTGGACGATCTCTCCCGCGAGGCGGCGGGCGAATGGGCCGTGCTGACCGGGTGCCGGAAGGGCGCCGTGGGGCGCGCGGCGGAGGCGGTGGTGCGCGGGGGCGCGGACGTGAGCGGCTTGGAGCGCGCCCTGGGTTCGCTCGTGGACCTGTTCGGGCGCGAGAGCGTGTACGTGGAGCTGACCCGTCAGGGCGACCCGCTCGACGATCGCCGGTGCGATGTGCTGACGTCGATCGCGGGCAGGTGGGGGCTGCCCGTCGTCGCGACGGGGAACGTGCACTATGCGACGCCGAAGGAGGTTCCGCTCGCGCAGGCGGTGGCGGCGATCCGGGCGACGCGCAGCATGGACGCGCTGGACGGCTGGCTTCCGGCGACGGGCGGGGCGCACCTGCGTTCGGGCGACGAGATGGCGCGCATGTTCGACCGCTATCCGGGCGCCGTCGAGGCCTCCGCCCGCCTCGCGGGCGAGTTGGCGTTTCCGCTACGCACGGCGAAGCCCGCCCTGCCGAAGCAGGAGGTTCCGGAAGGGCACACGCCGATGTCGTATCTGCGGGAGCTGGTGTGGGGCGCGGTGCCCGCACGGTATCCGCGGCTGGGCTCGGCGGACAGGGAGCGCATCGCGCACGAGCTGGATGTGATCGAAAAAAAGGACTTTCCCGGGTATTTCCTCATCGTGCGCGACATCGTGGCCGAGGCGCGCCGGCGCGGGATCCTGTGCCAGGGGCGGGGTTCCGCCGCGAACAGCGCCGTGTGCTACCTGCTGGGCATCACGGCGGTGGATCCGATCTTCTACGGCCTGCCGTTCGAACGCTTCCTCTCGGCGATGCGCGATGAGGAGCCCGACATCGACGTGGATTTCGACAGCGACCGCCGCGAGGAGATCATCCAGTGGGTTTTCGAGAGGTACGGGCGTGAGCGCGCCGCTCAGGTGGCGAACGTGATCCAGTACCGGCCGAAGAACGCCATCCGCGATGTGGCGCGGGCGCTGGGGTTCTCGACCGGGCAGCAGGATGCATGGGCGCGGCAGGTGGAGCGGTGGGGTGCGAGCATCGAGTCGGGCGGGGACCACACCATCCCGGACCGGGTGCTGGAATACGCCCAGCAGCTCTTGGGCGCTCCTCGTCACCTGGGGATCCATTCGGGCGGCATGGTGCTCACCGACCGGCCCGTCGGCGAGGTCGTGCCGATCGAGCACGCCCGCATGCCGGGCCGCACCGTCATCCAGTGGGACAAGGACGACGCGGCGTGGATGGGGCTCGTCAAGTTCGACCTGCTCGGGCTCGGCATGCTCGCCGCGCTGCAGCACTGCTTCGATCTCATCCGGGAGGCGACGGGTGAGGCCTTCGACCTCAGGGAGCTTCCGCGCGAGGAACCCGCCGTGTACGACATGCTGTGCCGCGCCGACTCGATCGGGGTCTTCCAGGTCGAATCGCGCGCGCAGATGGGCCTGCTCCCCCGCCTGCAGCCGCGCAGGTTCTACGACCTGGTCGTGCAGATCGCGCTGATCCGGCCGGGCCCCATCCAGGGCGGGGCGGTGCACCCGTTCGTGCGCCGCAAGATGGGACAGGATCCCATCACGTATCCGCACCCGAAGCTCGAACCCGTGCTCGAGCGCACCCTCGGGGTCCCGGTGTTTCAGGAACAGCTGATGCAGATGGCCATGGCGGTCGGCGATTGCACGGGCGAGGACGCCGACCTGCTGCGGCGCGCCATGGGATCCAAGCGCGGTGTCGAGCGCATCGAATCGCTCAAGGAGAAGCTGTTCGAGGGCATGGCGCGCAACGGCATCGACAAGGACACGGCCGACAGCCTCTACGCACAGATTCAGGCGTTCGCGAACTTCGGTTTCGCCGAGTCCCATTCGCTGTCGTTCGCGCTGCTGGTGTACGCCAGTTCGTGGATCAAGCTGCACTATCCGGCGGCATTCCTCGCGGGGCTCCTGCGCTCGCAGCCCATGGGGTTCTACTCCCCTGCGACGCTCACCGCCGATGCCCGGCGGCACGGCGTCGAGGTGCGCCGGCCCGACATCTCGCATTCCGGAGTGACCGAGGTGCTCGAGCCCCTCGTGCCGGGGCGGCGCGGGGCACCCACGGGTCGGGCCGAGTGCCTGCGCGATCACGAGGGCGCCGCGCCCGCGTTCGATCGGCGCGCGCCCGACGAATCCGCCGCGCACCGCCGCGACGGAGACTTCGCCGTGCGCCTGGGCCTTGCCGGCGTGAACGGCATCGGCGAGAGGACGGCGCGACTCATCGTCACCGAACGCGAATCGGGCGGCCCCTACGCGTCGCTGAACGACCTGGTGCGCCGCACGGGTCTCGCCGAGGCGCAGCTCGAGGCGCTCGCGACCGCAGGGGCCTTCGCCTCCCTCGGGCTCGATACCCGCGAGGCGCTGTGGCTCGCGGGGGCCGCGGCGCTCGACAGGCCCGAGTTCCTCGACGGCACGGTCGCCGCCGTGCAGCCCCCGCTGTTCGCGGATCCCACCAGCTACGAACGCCTCTCGAGCGACCTGTGGGCAACGGGGGTGTCGGTCGATGATCACCCGCTCACCCATTTCCGGGCGGCGCTCGACGAGCGCGGCGTCGTGAGTTCGGCCGGCCTCCGCGATCACGAGACGGGCCGCCGCATTGAGGTCGCGGGGCTCGTCACGCACCGGCAGCGCCCGGCGACGGCCTCGGGGATCACCTTCATCAATCTCGAGGACGAACACGGCCTCGTGAACGTCGTCTGCTCCGTGGGTGTGTGGAACCGCTATCGCCATGTCGTCCGCGATTGCCCGGCGCTCATCGCGCGAGGCATCCTCGAACGCTCCCCGGAGGGCGTCATCAACCTCGTGGCCGACGCCTTCGCCGACCTCCGCGTCGGCATCGACCACCGCTCCCGTGATTTCCGCTGACCCGCCCCGACACGCCCTGCACGACCGGTATCCGCGGTAGGTTCGGAGCATGTGCGGACGCTTCGTGGTGGCCAATGTCGGGTCCGAGCTCGTGAGCGAGCTCGGCATAGACCTCATGAGCGACGAGCTGCCCCAGCCGAGCTTCAACATCGCCCCGACCGCGCTCGCCGCGATCGTGCTCGACTCCGCGAAGACGGATCCGCCGACCCGCCGCCTGGAGCCGGCGCGCTGGGGTCTCGTGCCCGGGTGGGCGAAGGATCTCTCGATCGGGTCGCGAGCCTTCAACGCCCGCGCCGAGGAGCTCGAGGAGAAGAAGATGTTCGCCCCGGCGCTCGCGAAGCGTCGCGCGGTGATTCCCGCGACGGGCTACTACGAGTGGAAGGTCACCGACGACGGCAAGGTGCCGCTGTTCATCCATCCCGAGGGCGGAGAGCCCATCCTCTTCGCGGGACTCTACGAGTGGTGGCGCAGCCCGGAGAGCCAGTGGATCCTGAGCTTCACGATCCTCACACAGGAGGCCGTGGGCGGTCTGGGATCCGTCCACCACAGGATGCCCGTCTTCCTCGACGCCGACCATGCCGACGCCTGGCTCGACACCGATCTCGAGGAGCCGCGCGACATGCTCGATGCCGCCATGGCCGACGCGCCGCGCGTCGCCGAGTCATTCGCCTGGCACCCCGTCGACTCCGCCGTGGGGAATGTGCGAAACGATTCCCCGGAACTCATCCGGCCGATTTGAGACAATGGGCGGGTGACGATGATTCCCGCAGAAGCCCGTGCCCACATCGACGACCTGGCGTCGTTCGTCCAGGCATCACCCTCCTCGTACCACGCCGCTGACGAGGCGCGCCGCCGCCTCGTCGACGCCGGCTTCACGGCGCTCGCCGAGACCGACGCGTGGGAGCTCGTCCCGGGCGGGCGCTACGTCATCGTGCGCGAGGGCAGCGTCATCGCGTTCGCGCTGCCCGACACCGTCACCGCCACGACGCCCTTCCAGATCGTCGGCGCGCACACCGACTCGCCCAGCTTCAAGCTCAAGCCGAAGCCGACCACGACGGGCGTCGGCGGATGGTGGCAGCTCGGCTGGGAGGTCTACGGCGGCCCGCTGCTGAACTCGTGGCTCGACCGCGAACTCATCCTCGCCGGACGCATCGTCACGCTGGGCGGCGAGGAACACCTCGTTCGCACGGCGCCGATCGCCCGCATTCCTCAGCTCGCCATCCACCTCGACCGCGGCGTCAACGACGGGCTCTCGCTCGACAAGCAGCGCCAGACGGCCCCGATCTGGGGTCTCGGCGACGGCGAGTCGGCCGACATCCTCGCGGTCCTCGCGGCGGAGGTAGGGATCGACGCCGAGCGCATCGGCGGCTTCGACATCGTCGCGGCCGACAGCCAGGCGCCCCGCGTATTCGGCGCCCACGACGAGCTCTTCGCCAGCGGCCGCCTGGACAACCTGCTCTCCACGCACGCGGCCCTTGTCGCGATCCGGAACGCGCGGCCCGCCGAGGCGATCGCGATGTTCGCCGCCTTCGATCACGAGGAGATCGGCTCCTCGTCCCGATCGGGCGCCGCGGGCCCGTTCCACGAGGAGGTGCTCACGCGGATCCTCGCCGCCTTCGGCGCGGGCCCGGAAGAGCGCGCTCGCTCCTTCGCCGCGTCGCTGCATGTCTCGAGCGACGTCGGTCACTCCGTGCACCCGAACTACTCGGAGCGTCACGACACCGTCAACCAGCCGGTCGCGGGGCAGGGCCCGATCCTCAAGATCAACGCCAACCAGCGCTACGCCACCGACGCGCACGGTGCCGCCGCATGGAACGCCGCGTGCGAGCGCGCGAGCGTGCCGTCGCAGGAGTTCGTGTCGAACAACACCGTGCCGTGCGGCTCGACGATCGGTCCGATCTCGGCGACGCGGCTCGGCATCCGCACCGTCGATGTCGGCGCGCCGATCCTGTCGATGCACTCGGCACGCGAGCTGACCGCCGTGGTCGACCCGTGGTACCTGTCGCGCGCCATGGGCGAGATCCTCGCCAAGTGATCCGGCTTCCTCGCGACGAGTGGCGTGAGCGCGAGGCCGCGCACGCCGCTCGCGCGAACGCGCTCACGGCCGAGCACCGCGCCCGGCGCCAGCGCGGCGAGAAGCACCCCGTGTGGGATTTCCTCTTCACCTACTACAGCGTGAAGCCCGCGCAGATGGCGCGCTGGCATCCCGGCACCGGCGTCGCCCTCGCGGACGCCGGTAACGAGGCGCGGGCTGGTTACCGCTGGTACGCGCCCGGGGAGGAGCCCGGCTCGCTGATCGTCGACGACGCCGCCTTCGACCGGGAGATGCCGGCGCTGTCCCGGCTCATCGAGATCATGCTGCGCCGCACCGCCGAGCGCGCCGGCCAATTCGGCTGCTTCGGCCTGCACGAATGGGCCATGGTCTACCGGCAGGACGAGCACCGCCACCCTCAGCCGCTGCGGCTCGGCCAAAGCGGCACCGATGCGGTCGTCGACGCCCACGATCTGCGCTGCACGCACTTCGACGCGTACCGCTTCTACACGCCCCAGGCCCTGCCCCTGAACCGCACGCGCCTCACGCGCGAGGAGCAGCCGGATCGAGAGCAGCCCGGCTGCCTGCACGCGGGCATGGACGTGTACAAGTGGGCGATCAAGCTCGGGCCGCTCGTCCCCGGCGAGCTCATGCTCGACGCGTTCGAGCTCGCCCGCGACATCAGGCTGCTCGACATGGAGGCCGCGCCCTACGACCTCGCCGCGTTCGGTGTCGAACCGGTCCGCATCGAGACCACCGAGGGCAAGGCCGAGTACGTCGCCCGCCAGCGCGCCTTCGCCGAGCGCGGCAACGCCCTCCGCCACCGGATCCTCGACGCCTGGCGCGGGACGGATACCGGCGGGGGTCTGTCGGAAACGGGCATTGCCGGATAGGTTCTGGGAAGTCCCTATTACTTCTCTGCTCGGAGACCCCGAATGAAGTTCTTGCAGAACCTCGGCAAATCGCTGATGTTGCCGATCGCCGTGATGCCCGTGGCCGCCATCCTCATGGGAATCGGCAACTGGATCGCGAATACCGCGGGCGAAAACGTCTTCTCCGTGTTCCTCCTCAGCGCGGGAGAGGCCGTCATCGGCAACCTCCCCCTGCTGTTCGCCATCGGCATCTCCTTCGGCATGGCGAAGAAGTCCGACGGCGTGGCCGCCCTCGCCGGTCTCGTCTCCTGGTTCGTCGTCACCACTCTGCTGGCGCCGGAGACCGTCGGCAAATTCCTCGGCATCGCCGACGTCGCCGACGTGGATCCCGCGTTCGGCGCCGTGGAGAACGTCTTCGTCGGCATCCTCTGCGGCCTCATCGGCGCGTTCTCCTACACGAGGTTCGCCGAGACGAAGCTGCCGGACTGGCTGGCGTTCTTCTCGGGCAAACGATCCGTGGCGATCGTATCGGCCGGGCTCTCCCTGGTGCTCGCGGCGGTCCTGTTCTTCGTCTGGCCCGTCGTGTACGGCGCCCTCGTCGCCTTCGGCGAGTGGATCGTCGGGCTCGGGCCGTTCGGTGCGGGGCTCTACGGCATGTTCAACCGTCTCCTGATTCCGACGGGCCTGCACCACGCCCTCAACTCCGTGTTCTGGTTCGACGTGGCGGGCATCAACGACATCCCGAACTTCCTCAACGGCACGGGCGAGTTCGGCGTCACCGGCATGTACACCTCGGGCTTCTTCCCCATCATGATGTTCGGCCTGCCCGGTGCGGCGCTCGCGATGTACGTCACCGCGAAGCCGGGCCGCAAGAAGGTTGCGGGCGGCATCCTGTTCTCCGCCGCGTTCGCCTCGTTCTTCACCGGCATCACCGAGCCGCTCGAGTTCTCGTTCATGTTCCTCGCCCCCGCCCTCTACGCCCTTCACGCCGTGTTCATGGGCATCTCCCTCGCGGTTGCCGCGATCCTTCCCACCCGCATGGGCTTCGGCTTCTCGGCCGGCGCGATCGACCTCGGGCTGGGCTGGACGAACCCCCTGGCGCAGAACCCGTGGATCCTGCTGCTGCTCGGCGTGGCCTGGTTCGTCATCTACTTCCTCGTCTTCACCTTCGTGATCAAGCGCTGGCAGTTGAAGACCATTGGCCGCGAAGACGACGAAGACGTTCCCGCCGAGTCCGGAGATGGCGGCGTCGACACGAAGTATGCCGCCACGGCCGCGCGTTTCCTCACCGCCCTGGGCGGCAAGGAGAACATCACGAGCCTCGACAACTGCGCGACCCGCCTGCGGATGGAGGTGGCCGACGTGGCGAAGGTCGACGACAACGCGCTGAAGCGTGCGGGCGCCGCGGGCACGATGAAGCCCGGTGGAAAGTCCGTGCAGGTCGTGTACGGGCTGAACGTGCAGTTCGTGAAGGACGCCATGGAGGGCATCATGTCGGGCGCGATCACCCCGCCCGGCGATGACGTGCCCGCCGCGATCTCGGCGACCGAGACGGTGCGGACCGTCACCGACACCCAGACGCGCGTGGTGCGCCTGCTTCAGCCCATCGCCGGCCAGGTGAAGCCGCTCAGCGCGGTGCCCGACCCGACGTTCGCGGAAGAGATCATGGGCCCGGGGCTCGCGATCGAACCCATCGGCGACACCGTCATCGCGCCCGCCCCTGGCCGCGTCGGCCACGTGTTCGACACCGGCCACGCCGTCGCGATCGTCACCGACGACGGCATCGAGGTGCTCGTGCACGTCGGCCTCGATACCGTCGGCATGGCCGGCGACGGTTTCACGACCCTCGTGCAGACGGGCGACATCGTCGACGAGGGCACCCCGCTGTTGCGGATCGACCTCGACAAGATCCGCGCCGCCGGGCACCCGACCATCACCCCCGTCGTCGTCCTGAACGCGGCCGACGCGAAGGTCGAATTCCGGTAATAGCATCGACACGTGACGTCGTCGGCATACGCGCAGCTGCGCGAACTCATGGCCCGGGCCGGTTCCGCTCCCCTGTGGAACCCGCCCGGGCCCGTGCTGTCCGGATCCGCGACCGCCGCGGGCGGTGCCCGACCGGCGGCCGTTCTGGTGCTGTTCGGCGTGCTCGACGACGTCCCCGCGGAGCATCACGCGGCCGCCGTGCCTCGCGACCTCGACCTGCTGCTCCTGACCCGCGCCTCGACCCTGCGCTCCCACCCCGGCCAGGTCGCGTTCCCCGGCGGCCGCGTCGACCCTGGTGACCGTGACGCCGTCGCGGCCGCCCTCCGCGAGGCGCGCGAGGAGACGGGCATCGACACCGACGGCGTCGAGGTGCTCGGATCCCTCGCCGAACTGTCCCTTCCGCACTCGCGGCACCGCGTCACGCCCGTCGTCGGATGGTGGCGCTCGCCGTCACCGTTCCGGGTCGTCGACGAGGCCGAGAGCCAGGCGGTGTTCCGCGCGCCCGTCGCCGACCTCGTCGATCCGGGCAAACGGGTGACCTGGGTCGCGGGTGCGAACCGCGGGCCGGCCTGGAACCTCGAGGTCGACGGACGCCCCCAGTTCCTCTGGGGTTTCACCGCGGGGATCGTCGACGCCCTGCTCACGAAGCTCGGCTGGGCGGAACCGTGGGATCGCTCCCGCGAGGTGCGACTCTAGCCTCGGAGCAGGTGCTTGACCCGTCGCCCGAGGCGCACCACCGAGCGCGCGGGACGCCCCACCGCCGCGACCGAGCGTGCCCGCCACGATCGGTCGCGGTCGCCCACCGCGAGGTGCCGCTCCCACGCCTCGCGCACCCGAGAGATCCTCGGAACCTCGCGGGGGCGAGGACGCGCGACGAGTTCTTCGAGCATTCGGATCCACGTGTCGGCGTCCGGATCGTGGAAGTAGTTGTCCTCGAGCCACCCCGGGTCGGGAAGCCGGAACCGCCGCGCGATCACGTCGTCCTCGGATCCGAGCAGGCCGCTTCCCTCGAACACGACGTTGATGAGCTCGGCGGAGACCCCGAAGGCATCGAGCGCGATGACCGGCACGCCGCGCGCGGCGGCCTCGATCGCGGCGGTCGAACTGACCGTCATCAGACCCTCGGCCGTCGCGAGCGCCTCCGACATCGGCGCGTACGACAGCACGAGGTTCGACGGCCTCTCGCCCAGGAGTTCCGGGTAGCTGTCCGTCTCCCTGTGGGTCTCGTGCTCCCCCGGCCTGCCCCGCAGCTTCACGACGACGCGACGCGACGGATCCGCCTCCGCGGCGGCGACGAGCAGCCGCGCGACGCGGATCCGATCCTCGCGTTCGCGCGGCACGATCGCCTGCGCGGCGAAGACGAGATCCGTGCCGGCCGTCGCGCGTTCGCCCACGCGCCGCGCGAACGGCAGCGTCGCGAGCGCGAAGGACTGCGCGATGCCGCGCTCGCGCGCCAGCGCCCCGAACTCGCGAACCTCGCGGTGCGAGTGCAGCACGAAGAGATCGCACTGGCGGCGGAAGTGCAGCGCGCGCCAGGTCGCCGGAACGGAGATGCCGGGCAGGCCCGTCACGATGACGGGCCGCGGATCGAGCCGCGCCGCCGTGCGGGCCACGACGCGCGCGACGGGCCCCCGCGCCGCGACGAGCACCGCGTCGCACCCCCGAAGGATCCCGGCGAGTTCATCGAGGCCCGCCCGCCGGACGGGTATGTCGATCCCGGCCGTCGCCGCTCGCAGCTGCGCATCGCTCACGACGAGCTCCGTGTCGAGCACGACGAGCGCGCCGTCGACGCGCGGATCCGCGACGAGCGCGGCACCCCACTTCACGTACGAGTCGGTGTCGGCAATCGCGACGATCCTCACCGACGACGCCTCACGCGCCGACGCGGCGGAGCTTGGCCTTGGGAGCCTCCTCGCCCGGGAAGACCCGCTTCACGCCGTCACCGCGGGCCTCCTCGATGATGCGGATATCGCGCACGAGCGTCGACAGGCCGCCCGGCTCCAGCGACGCCGCGTGGTCGGATCCCCACATCGTCCGGTCGAGGGTGATGTGGCGCTCCACCGCGACGGCGCCCATCGCGACCGCGGCGAGCGAGATCTGGAGCCCGCGCTCGTGACCGGAGTATCCGACGGGCACGCCGGGGAACCGGTCGCGCAGGACGGGGATCATGCGCAGGTTCGCCTCGTTCGGCTCCATCGGGTAGGTGGAGGTGGCATGCAGGAGCACCAGCTTGTCGGTGCCGAGCACGGCAACGGCGCGGTCGATCTCCTCCATCGTCGACATGCCCGTGGAGAGGATGACGGGCTTGCCGGTGGCGCGCAGCGCCTCCAGGAGCTCGACGTCGGTGAGGCTCGCGGAGGCGACCTTGTGCGCGCGCACCCCGAGGTCTTCGAGGAAGTCGACGCTCGGCACGTCCCACGGCGACGCGAACCACTCGAGCCCGCGCAAGGTCGCGTAGTCGCCGATCTCGATGTACTGGTCGCGGTCGAACTCCACGCGATACCGGTACTCGAGGTAGCTCATCGTGCCCCACGGCGTCTCGCGTTGCACGTCGCGCATGTGCGCCGGCGTCGAGATCTCCGGCGTGCGCTTCTGGAACTTCACCGCGTTCGCGCCGGCGTCGGCCGCGACGTCGATCAGCTGCTTCGCGATCTCGACGGAGCCGTTGTGATTGAGCCCGATCTCGGCGATGACAAAGGCGGGCGCGGTGCCGCCGATCTGGTGCGATCCAATGGTGACGCTCATGAGCGTGTCCCTTCTCGTGGTGCGGTCCGCGCGGCCAGCACGCGCTCGGCGAGTTCTCGCACGGCGCCGTGCCCGCCGGGGCGGGTGAGTACGGTGCGCGCCGCGGCTGCGGCGAGCGGGTGGGATCCGGGCACCACGATCGGCCAGCCGACCGCCTCGAGAGCCCCGATGTCGTTGACGTCGTTGCCGACGTAGGCGATGCGTTCGAGCGGGATGCCGGCGCTGGCCGCCCACTCCTCGAGCGCGGCGCGCTTGTCGCGG
>Ga0302349_1001022_pt1 | contig 25139 bp, 25 predicted proteins | sample PhyAR1_FD_202176 | JGI IMG/M metagenome (GOLD analysis project Ga0302349, IMG submission 202176) | Leaf surface microbial communities from alfalfa plants in UC Gill Tract Community Farm, Albany, California, United States - DLSL A.R1... | ecosystem: Host-associated > Plants > Phyllosphere >...
GGAACCATTATGGCTCAGATTAGTCGTTCGGCGCTGGTCCCGTTTAGTGCCGGGCAGATGTACAAACTTGTAAATGATGTGGATGCTTATCCGCAATTCCTGCCGGGTTGCACCGGAAGCCGCGTGCTGGATGCGTCAGAGAATCAGATGACCGCGTCCGTGGATGTGTCGAAAGCTGGCATCAGCAAAACATTTACTACCCGAAATACCCTGACGGATAACCAGAGCATCCACATGCAGCTGGTTGACGGGCCGTTCCGTAAGCTGACCGGCGGCTGGAAATTCATCTCACTGGGCGATGATGCCTGCAAGGTGGAGTTAAGCCTGGAGTTTGAATTTACCAACATGCTAGTCGAGATGGCCTTTGGTCGAATCTTCAAAGAGCTGGCCAACAGCATGGTGCAGGCGTTCACGCAGCGCGCCAAAGAGGTCTACAGTGCCTGATATTTCGGTTGAGGTGGTCTATGCGCTGCCTGAAAAGCAATATCAGCTCTATGTCAAAGTGGAGCAGGGCAGCACGGTGGAGCAGGCGATAGAGCAATCCGGAATACTGGAGCTGCGCCGCGAAATCGACCTCAGCAGCAACAAAGTGGGTATCTACAGCCGGGCAGTGAAGCTCAGTGATGTGGTTGATGAAGGCGATAGGATTGAAATCTATCGACCGCTGATCGCCGATCCTAAAGAGCTGCGTCGTCAACGCGCAGAACGCTCAGCATCCGGTAAAAAGTAAGCAGCAGATCACCAGGTCCTGATGATCAGCAGCATAAAAAAAGGCGCTCAGTGCGCCTTTTTTACTGTCTGCCGTTGGGTTAGTCGCTTTTTTGCGCCAGATTCGGCTTGTTGTCGATATTGGTCAGAACGCCGTTGCCATCAAAGTTGAGCGTCAGCGTCTGCTGCTGTACGCGCTCATGGCCTGGTTCCTGACGGAAAACGTAATACCAGACGTTGCTGCCAAACGGATCTTTCATCATTGGCGTACCGAGCGTGTAAGCCACCTGCTGCTGTGTCATACCGGTGTGAATCTTGGCCACATCATTGGCAACCAGATAGTTTCCCTGGTTGATATCAGGACGATATACCACGCGCTCTAAGGTGGAACATCCGGCGGTCATCATCAACATTACCACTGCCGCGGCAGTCAGCGTTTTACAGCGCATCTATACATTCCTTTTCCGGGGCCAAACGCCTTTTACAGGCTGTTTTTTTGCCAACAAAATCTGAACTCTGCCTGCGGCAGGCTTTATTACTTTGGCGACATAAGTGCCGATGATAATAAACCTTTTCGCTATTGGAAACCTCTACAGAGCATGCATATGACCACGGTAGGTTAAAAAAGTGCGCTATCAGGCGGCTAAAAGTTCTTTGGCATTCGCCAGGGTGTTGCGTGTGACCTCGCTACCGCCCAGCAGGCGTGCCAGTTCCTGCAGCCGTGCACGCTTGTCCAGCGGCTGCATATGGGTTTCGGTCATTGCGCCATCGGTCTCTTTGCTGACAAAGAAATGCTGATGACCGCAGCCCGCCACCTGTGGCAGGTGGGTGACACACATCACCTGCGTTGACTCACCCAGCTGACGCAGCAGTTTACCCACCACGGCGGCAGTCGGACCGCTGATCCCGACATCAACTTCATCGAAAATCATCGCTGGCGTCTCCATTTTCTTCGCGGTGATCACCTGAATCGCCAGCGCGATACGGGAGAGCTCACCACCGGACGCGACTTTACCCAGCGGCTGCAGCGGCTGGCCGGGATTCGTGGTCACCTGGAAGTCGATGCGGCTGGCGCCCTCTGCAGTCAGCTGATCCGGGTTAAAGGTCAGCGCAATCTTAAACTGGCCGTGCGGCATAGAGAGCAGATGCATACTCTGGGTAATCAGCTGCTGTAGCTCTTCAGCGTACTGTGTGCGCTGCTGATGAAGCTGCTCAGCGCTTAACAGGGCAGCCTGATAGTGTTCGCCGACCAGCGACTGCAGGCTCTCCTGATCGCTTTCATGCTGTGACAGCAGCTCCGCTTCAGCCAGCAACTGCTGATGCAGTTCAGGCAGGTTTTCCGGCGTGACGTGATGCTTACGCGCCAGGGCGATCTGGCGTGAAATGCGCAGCTCCAGTTCATACAGGCGATTAGGATCGAGATCGAGGCTGTCGCAGTAGTGACGCAATTCGTCGCTGGCTTCACTCAGCTGAATGGCCGCTTCTTCCAGCAGGTTGTAGACACCGTTCAGTTTCTCATCCAGCGAGGTCAGCTCAGAGAGCATCTCACGGGCGCTGTAGAGCAGGCTGCAGAGATTGTTGTCGTCACTGTCCGCAAGTAGCTGCAGCGCCTGTTGGCTGGTCGACAGCAGCTGTCCGCTATTGGCGAGCCGCTTGTACTCTTCGTCAATCTGCTCATATTCGCCAGCCTGCGGCGCAAACTCGTTCAGCTCTTTCAACTGATACTGCAACAGTTCACGACGCGCTTCACGCTCCTGCGCCTGCTGCTGATGCAGCGCCAGGGTGCGGCAGCTCTGGTGCCAGGTCTGATAGTGGGTGCGCATGCGCTGCAGCAGATCGTCATGACCGGCGTAGGCATCCAGCAGATGTTTCTGATGCTCAGGCTTGAGCAGCAGCTGGTGCGCATGCTGACCGTGAATCTGAATCAGTAACTGACCAAGGTCGCGCAACTGTGACAGCGGCACCGCCGTGCCGTTGATGAACCCGCGTGAACGTCCGTCAGCGCTAATCACCCGGCGCAGCAGACACTCATTGCCATCGTCCAGATGATTATCTACCAGCCAGCGCTGAGCAGAAGGGGAGGATTTAAGCTGAAAGCGGGCGCAAAGATCGGCCCGGCTGGCACCCTGACGCACCATGTCGGCATCGGCCCGACCGCCAAGGCATAATCCCAGCGCATCAATCGCGATAGATTTACCGGCACCGGTCTCACCCGTGATTGCTGTCATGCCGCGTTGAAAATCAATGTCGAGCTCACGAACGATAGCGAAATTACTGATGGTCAGTTGGGCCAGCATAGGTTCACCTGTATGAATAAACACATATGGTTTTTCATACAGTATAAACTGGAATTTTATCCAGTAAAGAGGCGGCGTGCCTTTTCAGAATAATTTTTTTGACCAGCCTAGTTTTGAACTCAGCGTATTGAAATAGCTGTAGTTTTTGGGGTGGATCAGATTAAGGTGACTGGCGCTGCGTCGAATCAGCACATCTTCGCCTTCCTGGATCGGCAGCGCGATCTGGCTGTCACAGCTGATCTCCAGGTCGCTGCGGCGTGAAGAAAAGCGCAACCGGATGGTACTGCTGCTGTTAATCACCAGCGGACGGGCCGACAGCGTATGCGGGAACATCGGCACCAGCACAATCGCCTCCAGCGAGGGCGTGAGTATCGGGCCGCCAGCAGAAAGCGAATAGGCGGTTGAGCCAGTAGGCGTAGAGATAATCAGCCCATCGGAGCGCTGGGAAAAGGCAAACACTTCATCGATATACACTTCAAACTCGATCATGTGCGCCACTTTACCGGGATGCAGCACCACTTCATTAATGGCCGAGCCAATGCGTGGCGAGCAGTCAGATTTACACACCTGCGCTTCCAGTAGAAAACGGCTTTCAACGAAGTAGTTGCCCTGTAACACTTCATCCAGCTGCTGTTGCGCATTGTCCGGATCGAGATCGGTCAGAAAGCCGAGATTACCGCGGTTAATGCCAATCACTTTGATGTCATAGCGCGCCAGCACGCGGGCCGCGCCCAGCATATTGCCGTCGCCGCCGACCACCACCGCCAGATCGGCCTGTTGACCAATCTCCGCCAGCGTACCGGTCTGAACGTCGTGTAGCGCCAGCTCCTGCGCGATTTGCTTCTCTACGATCACTTGATAACCTTTGGCGGTCAGCCAGCGCCAGAGCATCTCATGCGTGGTTAACGCGGTGGGATGGCGTGGATGACCCACAATACCAATGCAGTTAAAGTGTTTGTTCATCGAGTGGGTGTTCCTTATAAGCCAAAACGGCAAGGCAATGTGATAGGTTCCCTTGAAACCGTCAAACCGATCCCCATAATAAGCCAACCAGCGAAATGAATGTGCAAAACGCGGAGAAATTCATGAGTAGTAAAGAACAGAACACCCCAAACGAGCAAGTCTCAGACGAAATTCAGCAGGATCAGCAGCAACCTCAGGAAGCGGAGACAGCAGCAGAGGTGGATCCGCGTGATGAGCGTATCGCTCAGCTCGAAGCTGAATTAGCGCAGTCGCAAACCGGCGTGCGTGACGCACAGCTGCGTGCGCAGGCTGAGATTGAGAACATTCGTCGCCGTGCCGAAATGGACGTCGAGAAGGCGCATAAATTCGCTCTGGAGAAATTTGCCAACGAATTGCTGCCGGTGATCGACAGTCTTGAGCGTGCGCTGGAAGTGGCGAATAAAGAAGACGCGCAGCTGGCGCCAATGATCGAAGGGATTGAACTGACCCTGAAGGGTCTGCTCGGCGCAGTGCGTAAATTCGGCGTTGAAGTGGTCGGCGAAACCGGCGTGCCGTTCAATCCGGAAGTGCATCAGGCGATGTCGATGATGGAGTCTGAAGAGTTCGAACCTAACCAGGTGATGCTGGTGATGCAACGTGGCTACACGCTGAATGGTCGCTTACTGCGTCCGGCGATGGTGGCGGTTGCCAAAGCCAAAGGCTGATTTCACGCCTGAATCCGTTCCACGGCCGCGCACTGTCGCGGCCGTGTGCTTTGCGGCTTACGCAGGCAATACCGGCGTCCAGTCAATCGGTTCCTGACCGGCGTCGCGCAGTATCGCGTTGGTTTTCGAGAAGTGCTGACAGCCAAAAAAGCCCCGATGCGCCGAGAGCGGCGAAGGATGCGGCGCCTGCAATACGTGATGGCGCTGACGGTCAATAATGCTGCCTTTCTTCTGCGCGTGCGATCCCCACAGCAGGAACACCACTCCTTCCCGATGCTGGTTAATCGCAGCAATCACATTATCGGTAAAGGTTTCCCAGCCAAATCGCGCATGGGAATGGGCCTTACCGGCTTCCACCGTTAATACCGTGTTCAGCAGCATCACACCCTGTTTTGCCCAGCTTTCCAGAAAACCGTGGTTCGGTTTTTCAAAGCCTGGAATGTCCTGCAACAGCTCTTTATAGATGTTCTGCAGCGACGGCGGCACCTGAACGCCAGGCAAGACCGAAAAGGCCAGACCATGTGCCTGATGAGGGCCGTGATACGGGTCCTGACCGAGAATCACCACTTTAACGTCGCCTAATTCTGTCAGGCGAAAGGCGTTGAACACATCCTTTTGCGGCGGATAAACCGTCACGCCGGCGGCACGCTCATCGGCCACTAATTTCAGCGTCTCGGTGAAATAGGGTTTCTGTTTCTCTTCAGCCAGCACGTCGTGCCAGGTCAGCTTTTCAGCCATAATTAACTCCCTTGAGGTGTGTGCGGTAAGCTTAGCCGTTCCTGCTGCTGAGCTGAAGGGCAAAAATATTTTTAATAATGCAAAAAAAGTTAATGTCGGCAGGGTTGTGAGATCAAACAGTTAGCGGAAAAGGGCGATTTCTGGCTGGCTAAAATTGACCCAGGTCAAAGCTGCTTCTGCGGAGGAGTGGTATACCGGGGCCTCAAATTTGATTCATTCACGCATTGCCCTGGAGGCGCTGACATGATTACTGGAATCCAGATCACACAAACTAATAAACCCCAACTCCTTAACTCCTTCTGGCTACTGGACGAAGAGAAAGGCGAGGCGCGCTGCCTGTGCGCTAAAGGCGGCTATGAAGAAGATCAGGTTGTTGCTATCAGCGAACTGGGTGAGTTCACCTATCGTGAAGTACCGGTAGAGATGAAACCTCAGGTGCGCGTCGAAGGTGGGCAGCATCTGAACGTCAACGTTCTGCGTCGTGAAACGCTGGAAGATGCGGTTAAACATCCTGAAAATTATCCGCAGCTGACCATTCGTGTTTCCGGCTACGCGGTACGTTTTAATTCGCTGACGCCAGAGCAGCAACGCGACGTGATCGCCCGTACCTTTACTGAAAGTCTTTGAGTCACAACAATCAGCAGGCGCTGAAAAAGAACGCAAAGCACACACAGTATTTTCTATCAGGTTATTAATAAGATAGAAGCCAGGCTCAGAGGCCTGAGCGGCGCTGACTTACGGAAGATTGCCCTCAGGCACTGAAAATGGCACCAACCGCCTGTTACTGATGGTTAAGTCAAAAAAATCGCCTCATCAGAGGCGATTTTTTTATTGATGCGATGATTTATTCCGCATTCTCATTAGCCGGTGCGCTGCCGCTCGGCTTGCGGCGTTTGCCAATATTTTTGGCATCGCGATGGCGTTTTTTCACTCGCGGTTTCTCCGCTTCGCTCGATTTCTTCTCTGCACGCTTCGCCAGCACTTTTTTCGACGGTTTACCGGTGGTTTTGGCATGTGGCGCACGCGTCTCTGGACGCAGCTCATCAATCACGCGCGCTTTCAGCGGCTCGTTGACGTAGCGACTGATTTTACCCAGCAGCACATAATCGTGCGCCTCGACCAGCGAAATCGCGATCCCTTTACGGCCGGCACGTCCGGTACGGCCAATACGGTGCAGATAGGTGTCGGCGGTGCGCGGCATATCGAAGTTGAAGACGTGACTGACGTCATCAACGTCAATGCCGCGTGCTGCGATGTCAGTGGCGACCAGCACGTTCACCCGGCCTTCAATCAGACGTTTGATCGCTTCGTTACGCTTCGCCTGCACCATTTCGCCTTCCAGATAGCTGCTACGAATCCCCGCTTCGTGCAGCCAGCTGACCAGCTCATGCAGACGCTCACGTTTACGTACAAACACGATGCAGCGCGTCACTTCCGGCTGTTTCAGCAGGTGAACCAGCAATTTGGTTTTGTGTTCCAGATCGTCAGCACGGTAGTACCACTGCTGGATCTTTTTACGTTCGCGGCGGCTCGGATCGGCTTCCAGTTCAACCGGATCGTTCAGCAGACGCTCGGCGAAGTCTTTGATGTTTTCGCCTTCCAGCGTGGCGGAAAACAGCATCGTTTGCTTGCGCCAGCGGGTTTCAGCCGCAATGGTTTCAATATCCTGGGCGAAACCCATGTCCAGCATACGGTCCGCTTCATCAAGCACCAGCGTCTCAACGGCGCGGCAGTCGAAGTTCTCTTCTTTGATGTATTGCAGCAGACGACCGGTGGTGGCGACCACGATATCCTGGTTTTCGCTGAAGACTTCAGCGTGGTTCATGTAGGCCACGCCGCCGGTAATGGTGGCGATATCCAGATGGGTGTGCTTCGCCAGTTCGCGTGCCTGGTCGGCGACCTGCATCGCCAGTTCACGGGTTGGCGTTAAGATCAGAATGCGGGGCGGGCCAGATTTCTTACGAGGGAAATCAAGCAGGTGCTGCAGCGCCGGTAACAGATAGGCGGCAGTTTTCCCGGTCCCGGTAGGTGCCGAACCCAGAACGTCGCGGCCCTCAAGCGCGGGCGGAATGGCTGCAGCCTGAATGACTGTTGGGCGCGTAAAGCCTTTTTCCTGCAGCGCTTCAAGCAGGCTTTCGTCGAGTTCGAGTTCGGAGAATGTGGTTACTGTCATGGTCTACCTCAGTTTGGGGCGCTGATTATAGACAGATCAGACGTAATCTTCATCTGTTAATCCGCCAGGTATAGTCTGCTGCGTGAATTCCGTTACCTGTCACGTTACACTTATGCGCTGCCGCACGGCAGAAAAAAGTAAATGGTAGCGACCCATGATGCACGACAAGCCGCGTGAGCGGCCCCAGTTAAACAAGAACGGATTTACCTTTAAACAATTTTTTGTGGCGCACGATCGCTGTGCAATGAAAGTCGGAACCGATGCCATTCTGCTTGGTGCCTGGGCGCCGGTGGCTGGCGTCAGACGGATTCTGGACATCGGCAGTGGCAGCGGACTGATTGCGCTGATGCTGGCGCAACGCACGCCGTCTCCGGTTGAGATTGATGCGGTTGAGCTGGAGAGTGAGGCAGCGCAGCAGGCGCAGGATAATGTTCAGCAGTCGCCGTGGCCGGCACGTATCCGGGTTCATCAGCAGGATATTGCCCGCTGGGCAGAGCGTTGCGAGCAGCGCTATTCACTGATCGTCAGTAATCCTCCTTACTTCGCACCCGGCGTGGCCTGCTCCAGCACGGCGCGCGACAACGCCCGGGCAACCAGCACGCTCGATCATCAGACCCTGTTGCGCAGCGCGGCGCTGCTGATTGAAGAAGAGGGGATGTTCTGCGTGGTGCTGCCGACCGCCACCGGTGAGACCTTTATCAGCCAGGCGCTGGACGATGGCTGGCATTTACGTTTCCGGCTCGACGTAGCGGAATATGCGCATCGTCCACCGCATCGGGTGCTGCTGGCCTTTTCCCCTAAGGCGGGCGAAACGCTGCAGGAGCGTCTCGCCATTCGCGCGCCCGACACGCACTATTCTGATGACTGGTGTTGCCTGACGCGGGAGTTCTATCTGTTCCTGTAACTGGGTGGCGTCAGGATGGTCGGCAGCGCTTCCGGTAACAGATCGGGATAGTCGCGGATGTAGTGCAGTCCACGGCTCTCTTTTCGCGCCAGCGCGCAGCGCACCATGAGTTCGGCAACCTGCACCAGATTCCTCAGTTCCAGCAAATTGTTGGAGAGGCGGAAGTGATGATAATACTCATCGATCTCCTGCTGGAGCAGGGTGATGCGGCGCAATGCCCGCTCCAGACGCTTGGTGGTCCGCACGATGCCGACGTAATCCCACATAAACAGCCGCAACTCATGCCAGTTATGCTGGATGATCACCCGTTCATCGGCATCATCAACCTGGCTTTCATCCCAGCCGGGCAGCGCGGTAACAGCTTCGACCTCGGGCAGGGTGCGAATCAAATCTTCTGCAGCAGACCAGCCATAGACCAGGCACTCCAGCAGCGAGTTGGAGGCCATCCGGTTGGCACCGTGCAGGCCGGTATAACTCACTTCACCAATCGCATACAGGCCATTAACGTCGGTGCGGCCCTGCTGATCGACCATCACACCGCCACAGGTGTAGTGCGCGGCTGGCACAATCGGAATCGGCTCTCGGGTCAGGTCAAAGCCAAAGGTCAGCAACTTGTCGTAAATCATCGGGAAGTGGGCGCGGACAAAGTCCGCCGGCTGATGACTGATGTCGAGATACATGCAGTCAACGCCCAGCCGCTTCATCTCATGATCAATGGCTCTGGCGACGATGTCGCGCGGTGCCAGTTCAGCTCGCTCATCAAAATCGGGCATAAAGCGGCTGCCGTCAGGACGCAGCAGCCAGGCCCCTTCGCCGCGTAACGCTTCGGTTAACAGAAAATTACGCGCCTGGGGATGAAACAGGCAGGTCGGATGAAACTGGTTAAATTCAAGGTTGGCGACCCGACAACCGGCCCGCCACGCCATCGCGATGCCATCGCCGGAGGCAATATCGGGATTAGTCGTGTATTGATACACTTTTGCTGCGCCGCCGGTCGCCACCACCACCGCGCGGGCAGAACAGATTTCAACCTGCTCGCGATTGCGGTTCCAGATCCACGCACCCACGACCCGGCGTGGTCCGGGCAGCCCGAGTTTGTCTGAAAGAATCAGATCGACGGCGTTAGTCCGTTCCAGAATCCGGATGTTGGGATGGCTGAGCGCCTGGCTGACCAGCGTGGTTTCTACCGCGCGGCCGGTGGCATCGGCGCTGTGCAGAATACGGCGATGACTATGACCGCCTTCGCGGGTCAGGTGATAGCGCATCTCGCCCGCCGCCTGCGGATCGATATCAAAGGCGACGCCGTTATCAATCAGCCACTGCACGCAGTGACGGGCATTGCTGGCGATAAACGAGACGGCATCTCGGTCGCACAGCCCGGCGCCGGCCACCAGCGTATCCTCAACGTGCGACTCAATGCTGTCAGTTTCATCAAACACCGCCGCGATGCCGCCCTGCGCATACAGGGTGGAACCCTCATTGACTTGTGCTTTGCTGAGCACCGTCACCTGATAGTGTCGGGCCAGACGCAGCGCCAGCGACAGACCGGCTGCACCGCTGCCCACAATCAAAACATCACACTGATAATCCGGATTTGCATTTGTCATGGTGTTTAATTTACTAAACAAGAATAGGGCTGAGCATAAGCTTTAAGCCGGTTGCTGTGAAGTATTTTGAACAACTTTTCAGCTCGCTGGTGGCGGGCGGGTTAAATGCCACCAATAATCAGCAAGTTAAAGCCAGGCGGGTTTAAAAACTGTTTTTTATACCAAACTAAATTAAGCACAGGGATTTAAAGATGAAAAAGCCGTTGTCATAGGTTACTCTGCCTGCGATTTACGCTCCTTGCACTGAACGAAAATGAACAAGCCGGAGACTCTCCAGCGGAGCGGTAAATATTAGGGCGATAAGTGAACTTCGCTCCACATCACAACTCTAAGCGCATGCTTGCTCAGAAACATTGAGATGTGCTGGCAGTTACTTTACGCGTAAGAAAAATTTGGGGAGACATTACCTCGGATGAGCGAGCAGTTAACGGATCAGATCCTCGTTGAACGGGTACAGAAGGGAGATCAAAAAGCTTTCAACTTACTGGTAATTCGTTACCAGCATAAAGTGGCGAGCCTGGTTTCACGCTATGTTCCGTCGGGCGATGTGCCTGATGTAGTACAGGAATCGTTTATTAAAGCGTATCGCGCACTGGACTCTTTCCGGGGCGATAGCGCGTTTTATACCTGGCTGTACCGCATCGCGGTCAATACAGCGAAAAATTACCTGGTTGCTCAGGGGCGTCGTCCGCCATCCAGCGATGTGGATGCGATTGACGCAGAAAATTTCGAAAGTGCGGGTGCATTAAAAGAAATTTCGAACCCTGAGAACTTAATGTTGTCAGAAGAACTGAAACAAATTGTCTTTCGTACCATCGAGGCGCTACCCGAGGATTTGCGTATGGCAATCACCCTCAGGGAACTGGACGGCCTGAGCTATGAAGAGATCGCCGTCATTATGGATTGCCCGGTAGGCACTGTTCGGTCACGTATCTTCCGTGCGCGAGAGGCCATTGATAATAAAGTTCAACCGCTTATCCAACGTCAGTGATAACGGCTACTGGAAGGGTACCTAGGCATGCAGAAAGAAAAACTTTCCGCTTTAATGGATGGTGAGACCTTAGATAACGAGCTGTTCTCCACGTTATCAAAGGATGCGGATTTACAGAAAAGCTGGGAAAGCTACCATCTCATTCGCGATACGATGCGCGGCGATGTTGGTGAGTTCCTGCATTTTGATATCTCTGCGCGCGTTGCCGCTGCCATCGAAAAAGAACCGCTGCGTACTGTTACACCGCTGATCCCTGAAGCGCAGCCAGAACCTTCCCGTTGGGAAAAAATGCCGTTCTGGCAAAAAGTGCGCCCGTGGGCTGCGCAACTGACTCAGGTCGGCGTGGCTGCCTGCGTTTCACTGGCCGTTATCGTTGGCGTACAGCACTATAACCAGCCTGCCGGCGGTGCGACTGAAGCGTCTGACTCGCCGGTGTTCAACACGCTGCCGATGATGGGCAAAGCCTCACCGGTCAGCCTGGGCGTACCGTCAGATGCGTTTGATACCAACAGCGCTAATCAGCAGGTTCAGGATCAGCGTCGTCGCGTTAACGCGATGCTGCAGGATTATGAGCTGCAACGCCGCTTACATGCCGATCAGCTGCAGTTTGAAACTAACGCACCGAAACAGGCACAGGCTGATGTTCCCGGAAACCAATCGTTAGGACTCCAGCAGCAGTAATGAAGCCGCTTTGGTATGCTGTTAGCCTGCTGACAGGCAGCCTGTTGTGGTCATCTGCCGCCCCGGCGCAAACTTCTGCGTCCGGGGCGCTATTGCAGCAGATGGAGCAGGCCAGTCAGAACCTCAACTACGAATTTGCTTATATCAACGTCTCCCGCCTTGGCATTGAATCGCTGCGTTACCGTCATGCGGTAATCGATCAGCGCATTTTTGCTCAGCTGTTGCAGATGGACGGTCCGCGCCGTGAAGTCATCCAGCGCGACAACGATATCAGCTACTTCGAACCGGGCCTTGAACCGTTCTCGCTTCCTGGAAACCACATTATCGATGCGTTGCCATCGGTCATCTTTGCTGATTTCTCCAAACTGAGCAGTGCTTACGACTTTATTACCGTCGGACGCTCACGTATTGCCGATCAGATGTGTGACGTGTTGCGCATTGTGTCGCGCGACGGCACACGCTACAGCTATGTCGTCTGGCTCGACGTTGATACCAAACTGCCGCTGCGCATTGACCTGCTGGATCGGGATGGTGAAACGCTGGAGCAGTTTCGCGTCATCAGCTTTGCGGTGGACGAAGGAGTGCGTAATCTGATGCAGGGGCTTGAAAAGGCCAATCTGCCGCCATCGCTCTCGGTGCCGAAAGGGGATGCGGTGACGCTCAACTGGCAGCCCGGCTGGATTCCCGCTGGCATGACGCTGGTGTCGCAGAACCGTCGTACGCTGCCCGCGCTGAACAAAAATATGGAGTCGCGTCTCTACAGCGATGGCCTGTTCAGCTTCGCGATCAATATTACGCCGGCCGATAAAAGCAGCACCACCCAGACATTGCGCACTGGGCGACGTACGGTCCAGACAGTTGTGCGCAATAATAACGAGATTGCAGTGGTCGGCGAATTACCGCCAGCGACAGCAAAACGCATTGCGGACAGCATCGACCTGGGGTCACAAAAATGATGAGAGAATGGGCCACCGTGGTGGCATGGCAGGATGGCATCGCCACTCTGCATACTGAAGCGAAAACCTCCTGCAACAGTTGCCAGGCGCGTAAAGGCTGCGGCAGCCATATGCTGAACAAACTCGGCCCGAAAAATGCCCATGTGATGCAGATTGCCAGCAGCAAACCGCTGCAGCCGGGACAGCGAATCGAGCTCGGTATCCGTGAGAGCAGCCTGCTGGGCTCGGCATTGCTGGTCTACATGACGCCGCTGTTGGGTCTCTTCCTGGTGGCAGGCCTGTTTCAGGCACTGTTCAGTAGCGATCTGGCCGCTGCCAGCGGCGCGCTACTGGGCGGTATCGGCGGCTTTATTATCGCTAAAGGGGTCTCAATGAAGCTGGGGGATCGTGAAGCCTTTCAGCCGGTGATCCTGAACATCGCCTTACCTCCTGACGCGCTGCGTGTTGAAAGCGAAGCGTAACCCACGCCCAGGCCGCGCACTCCGCGGCCTTTGTCCGTTCTTCCCGCTGCAAAACTCTGTTTCGCTTCCACAACGTTCCATTCTTTTATGCGCGGCGTTAACAGTGTAATATGCGTCGTCATTAATGAGGCTGACAGGATTGTGGGTAAAGAGCGATCTTCCTGAATGTGTCTGTGCTCAGGTTTTCAACTGATTCTCTATGCGAAGATATTCATATAAATGAAGCACATAAGAAATTTCTCCATCATCGCCCACATCGACCATGGTAAATCTACGCTCTCTGACCGCCTGATTCAGATTTGCGGTGGCCTCACCGCCCGTGAGATGGCTGCCCAGGTTCTTGACTCGATGGATCTGGAGCGTGAACGCGGCATCACCATCAAAGCACAGAGCGTAACGCTCGATTACCACGCGAAAGACGGCGAAACTTACCAGCTCAATTTCATCGATACGCCGGGTCACGTTGACTTCTCCTATGAAGTTTCCCGCTCACTGGCGGCCTGCGAAGGCGCACTGCTGGTGGTGGATGCCGGGCAGGGCGTAGAAGCGCAGACCCTGGCGAACTGCTACACCGCGATTGAGATGGATCTGGAAGTAGTGCCGGTTCTGAACAAAATTGACCTGCCAGCGGCCGATCCCGATCGTGCGGCGCAGGAAATTGAAGATATCGTCGGCATTGATGCTACCGACGCGGTGCGCTGCTCGGCCAAGACCGGCGTGGGCGTACCGGAAGTGCTGGAGCGTTTAGTACGCGATATCCCGCCGCCACAAGGCGATCCGGAGGCTCCACTGCAGGCGCTGATTATCGACTCCTGGTTTGATAACTACCTCGGTGTGGTTTCGCTGGTGCGCGTCAAAAACGGCACCATGCGCAAGGGCGATAAAATTAAAGTGCTGAGCACCGGCCAGGTCTATAACGCTGACCGTCTCGGCATCTTCACCCCGAAGCGGGTCGATCGTAACGAACTTAACTGCGGTGAAGTCGGCTGGCTGGTCTGCGCGATTAAAGACATTCTCGGCGCGCCGGTCGGGGATACCCTGACCACCGCACGCAACCCGGCAGACAAAGCGTTGCCAGGCTTCAAAAAAGTGAAGCCGCAGGTCTATGCCGGTCTGTTCCCAATCAGCTCTGACGACTATGAAGCGTTCCGTGATGCGCTCGGCAAACTGAGCCTGAACGATGCTTCGCTGTTCTACGAGCCAGAGAGCTCGACGGCGCTGGGCTTTGGTTTCCGTTGTGGCTTCCTGGGTCTGCTGCACATGGAGATCATCCAGGAACGTCTGGAGCGCGAATACGATCTCGATCTGATCACCACTGCGCCAACCGTAGTGTATGAAGTGGTCACCACCAGCGGCGATGTGGTCTATGTCGATAGCCCGTCTAAGCTGCCGGCGCTGAATAACATCGAAGAGCTGCGCGAGCCGATCGCTGAGTGTCACATGCTGTTGCCGCAGGAGTATCTCGGCAACGTGATTACGCTGTGCATCGAGAAACGTGGCGTTCAGACCAACATGGTTTACCACGGCAATCAGGTCGCGCTGACCTATGAGATTCCGATGGCGGAAGTGGTACTGGACTTCTTTGACCGTCTGAAATCGACGTCACGCGGTTATGCTTCGCTGGATTATAACTTTAAACGTTTCCAGACCTCTGACATGGTGCGCGTCGATGTTCTGATCAACTCAGAACGTGTCGATGCGCTGGCGCTGATTACCCACCGTGAAAACGCACCGTATCGGGGACGCGATCTGGTTGAGAAGATGAAAGAGCTCATTCCGCGTCAGCAGTTTGATATTGCGATTCAGGCGGCAATCGGCAATCACATTATCGCGCGTTCAACGGTTAAACAGCTGCGTAAAAACGTGCTCGCCAAGTGTTATGGCGGTGACGTCAGTCGTAAGAAGAAACTGTTGCAGAAGCAGAAAGACGGTAAGAAGCGAATGAAGCAGGTCGGTAACGTTGAGCTGCCGCAGGAAGCCTTCCTCGCGATTCTGCATGTCGGTAAGGACAGCAAATAAGGATTTCCAATGGCTAATATGTTCGCCCTGATACTGGCGATAGCGACGCTGATTACTGGCATCGTCTGGGTTATTGATCGTTTTAAATGGGCACCGCAACGTCGGGCGAAACAGGCAGCGGCTCAGGCGCAAACCGGCAATACGCTCGACAGCAAAACGCTGGCGAAAGTGTCGTCGCAGCCAGGCTGGGTGGAAACCACGGCGTCGGTGTTCCCGGTGCTGGCGGTGGTGTTTATCGTGCGGTCGTTTATTTACGAACCGTTCCAGATCCCCTCAGGATCGATGATGCCGACGCTGCTGATTGGCGATTTTATTCTGGTGGAGAAGTTCGCCTACGGAATTAAAGATCCGATCACCCAGACCACGCTGATCCCAACCGGTCAGCCGAAGCGCGGTGATATCGCGGTGTTTAAATACCCGAAAGATCCGAGCCTCGACTACATTAAACGCGTTATCGGTTTACCTGGCGATAAAGTGATCTATGATCCTTACAGCAAAACCCTGACGGTGAAGCCAGCCTGTACCGACGGTAAAGCCTGTGATACCGCGTTAGCGGTAACCTACACCGACGTTCAGCCGAGCAATTTTATCCAGACCTTCAGCGGCTTCGATGGCAATGAAACCGGCAACGGTTTCTACCAGGTTCCGCAGGGCGATACGATGCGTGGCGGCTTACGCCTCGGCACCCGTAAAGAGACGATTGGCAACGTGACCCACGATATTCTGCTGGTGAACGAAGCGCAGAGTCAGGCGGGCATGTATTATCAGCAGCCGGGTCAGCCACAGGCGAGCTGGGTGGTGCCGAAAGGGCAATATTTCATGATGGGCGATAACCGTGACAACAGCGCCGACAGCCGCTACTGGGGCTTTGTCCCGGAGCGTAACCTGGTCGGTAAAGCGGTCGCTATCTGGATGAGCTTTGAGAAACAAGAAGGGCAGTGGCCTACCGGCGTACGATTCAGTCGTATCGGCGGCATCCACTAAAAGTATTGTCTGACTAACAGGCAAATCGGGTGGCCTCCTGCGGGAGGCCACTGCACACCAAACGGAAAGTGTTGGAACCTCAGCCCTGTTTGGTATGCAGAGTCACAGACGCAACAAAGAACTGGAATCGCATGAACCCCATCCTGATTAACAAGCTTCAGCGCAAACTGGGCTACACTTTTACTCATTCGGAACTGTTACAGCAGGCCCTGACTCACCGCAGCGCCAGCAGTAAGCACAACGAGCGTCTTGAATTTCTCGGCGATTCTATTCTCAGCTATGTGATTGCGAATGCGCTTTATCACCGCTTCCCGCGGGTCGATGAAGGTGACATGAGCCGCATGCGCGCCACGCTGGTGCGGGGTAATACGCTGGCTGAGATGGCCCGCGAATTTGACCTCGGCGAGTGCCTGCGTTTAGGCCCCGGTGAGCTGAAAAGCGGCGGATTCCGTCGCGAATCGATCCTGGCGGATACGGTGGAAGCGCTGATTGGCGGTATCTTCCTCGATAGCAGTATCCAGACGGTAGAAAAACTGATCCTCGACTGGTATCAGAGCCGCCTCGACGAAATCAGTCCTGGCGACAAGCAAAAAGATCCGAAAACGCGTCTGCAGGAGTATCTGCAGGGACGTCATCTGCCGCTGCCGAGCTATCTGGTGGTGCAGGTGCGTGGCGAAGCCCACGATCAGGAATTTACCATTCACTGTCAGGTGAGTGGCATGGCCGAGCCGGTGGTGGGCGTAGGTTCCAGCCGCCGTAAAGCAGAGCAGGCAGCCGCGGAACAGGCGCTGATTAAACTGGGTCTTGAATAATCCCTGACCCCGGCACCGGCAGCGGTGCCTGATGAATCATGACCTGACTGCCTTCCGGCCCTGGCGTCTGACACGGCGCTGAATCAATCATGACCCGAATATGCACTATCCCGGCGCCTGAACAGGCGCTGAATAACTCAGGACTCGAATGAGCGAAAACGTAACTTATTGCGGCTTTGTCGCGATTGTCGGCCGACCTAACGTCGGCAAATCCACCTTACTGAACCAGTTACTGGGGCAGAAGGTGTCGATCACCTCGCGTAAGCCGCAAACCACGCGCCACCGCATCATGGGCATCCATACCGAAGGCCAGTATCAGGCGATCTACGTCGATACGCCCGGTCTGCACATGGAAGAGAAGCGTGCGATTAACCGTCTGATGAACCGTGCCGCCAGCAGCTCGATTGGCGACGTGGAACTGGTGATCTTCGTGGTAGAAGGCACCCGCTGGACGCCAGATGATGAGATGGTATTAGGCAAACTGCGCGACGGCAAAGTGCCGGTGGTGCTGGCGATCAACAAAGTCGACAACATCCAGGACAAGAGTATTCTGCTGCCGCACCTGCAGTTCCTGAGCCAGCAGATGAACTTCCTCGATATCGTGCCGATCTCGGCGGAAAGCGGGAAAAACGTCGATACTATCGCGGCGATCACCCGTAAACATCTGCGTCAGGCCGATCACCATTTCCCGGAAGATTACATCACTGACCGTTCACAGCGCTTTATGGCGTCAGAGATCATCCGTGAGAAGCTGATGCGTTTCCTCGGCGCTGAGCTGCCTTACTCGGTCACGGTAGAAATCGAGCGCTTCGTCACCAACGAACGTGGCGGCTACGATATCAATGGCCTGATCCTGGTGGAGCGCGAAGGCCAGAAGAAGATGGTGATTGGCAACAAAGGCGCCAAAATCAAAGTCATCGGAACAGAAGCGCGCAGGGACATGGAAGAGATGTTCGAAGCGAAAGTGCATCTCGAACTCTGGGTTAAGGTGAAATCGGGCTGGGCGGACGACGAACGTGCGCTGCGTAGCCTGGGTTACACAGACGATCTCTGATTCGATGGAAGGCTGGCAACGCGCCTTTGTGCTGCATAGTCGTCCCTTCAGTGAGACCAGCCTGCTGCTTGACCTGTTCAGCGAAAGCGAAGGGCGGGTACGGGTGCTGGCAAAAGGGGCGCGTTCACGGCGCTCTCAGCTGAAAGGGGCACTTCAGCCTTTCACGCCGCTGCTGGTGCGCTGGAGCGGGCGCGGTGAGGTCAAAACTCTGCGCAATGCCGAAGCGGTGTCGCTGGCGTTACCGCTCAGCGGCATCACGCTTTACTGCGGCCTCTACGTCAACGAACTGTTGTCCCGCGTACTGCAGCAGGAATTTCCCTTCTCCGATCTGTTCTTCGACTATCTCAACTGCTTACAGAGCTTAGCCTCATCTCACGGCACGCCGGAACCGGCACTGCGCCGCTTTGAGCTGGCGCTGCTCGGCCATCTTGGCTACGGCGTCGATTTTCTGCACTGCGCCGGCAGCGGCGAGCCGGTCAGCGATGACATGACTTACAGTTACCGTGAAGAGCGCGGCTTTATCGCCAGCCTGGTGCTGAATCAGCGCAGTTTTACCGGCCGTCAGCTACGGGCGCTGTGTGAGCGCGAGTTTCCCGATGCGGAGAGCCTGCGCGCCGCGAAGCGGTTTACCCGCATGGCCCTGAAACCCTACCTCGGTGGAAAACCGCTCAAGAGCCAGGAGCTGTTTCGCCAGTTTACCCCGATGAAAAAGCCGGATGTCGCGGGTGAAGTCCCTGATGACGCGGCGGATTAGCGCAGGTGGTACCGCTTGCCAGGCGCAACGCGGTACACTCAACATTACGATGAACAAGAAGTGAGGATGGTCATGGCTGAGTTGCTGTTAGGCGTCAATATCGATCACATTGCCACGGTACGTAACGCGCGTGGTACTAACTATCCCGATCCGGTGCAGGCGGCGTTTATCGCTGAGCAGGCGGGGGCTGATGGCATTACCGTGCATCTGCGCGAGGATCGCCGTCATATCACCGATCGCGACGTGCGTATCCTGCGCGATACCATCCAGACGCGAATGAATCTGGAGATGGCGGTGACCGATGAGATGATTGGCATCGCCTGTGATATCAAGCCGCACTTCTGCTGTCTGGTACCGGAAAAGCGACAGGAAGTGACCACAGAGGGCGGGCTGGATGTGGCCGGGCAGCAGGACAAGCTGAATGCAGCGGTTAAGCTGCTGAGCGAAGCCGGTATCCTGGTGTCGCTGTTCATTGATGCCGATCACCGCCAGATCGAGGCGGCAGTGGCCAGCGGTGCGCCCTATATCGAAATTCATACCGGTGCTTATGCCGAGGCAGCGGAAGGTCTGGCGCGCGACGCAGAACTGGCGCGCATCCGTCAGGCAGCCACCTTCGCGGCCAGCCTGGGCCTGAAGGTCAACGCCGGTCACGGTCTGACCTATCACAACGTGCTGCCGATTGCGGCACTGCCGGAAATGCATGAGCTGAACATCGGTCATGCGATCATTGGCCGTGCGGTGATGAGCGGATTGCCAGATGCAGTCCGGGAGATGAAGCAGCTGCTGCGTGAAGCGCGTCGCTGATGGCCATTCTCGGACTGGGTACCGACATCGTTGAGATCGAGCGTATCGCCGGGGTGATTGAGCGATCCGGCGATCGGCTGGCGCGTCGGGTACTGAGCGAAGCGGAGTGGCAGCAATATCAGGCGCACCAGCAGCCGGTGCGCTTTCTTGCCAAGCGTTTTGCGGTCAAAGAGGCGGCAGCCAAGGCGTTTGGCACCGGCATTCGCGGCGGTCTGGCGTTCAATCAGTTTGAGGTCTACAACGATGCGCTGGGGAAACCGGGATTACGGTTTTTCCAGCACGCCGCAGAAGTGGCACAGCGGCTGGGCGTGGCAAATGTTCACGTCACGCTGGCTGACGAACGTCATTACGCCTGCGCCACGGTGATCATCGAAAGCTAGCCGTGCAGCAGCACAAACTTATCCCACAGCGCATCGCGTGATTCGGTGTGCTGTGGGTCAACGATGATCGTGTTATCGATAGGGCAGACCCGCTGGCAGGTTGGCTCATCATAATGACCGATGCACTCGGTGCAGCGGCTGACATCAATTTCATAAATCGCATCGCCCAGCGAAATGGCCTGGTTTGGGCATTCCGGTTCGCACATATCGCAGTTAATGCATTTGGCCGTAATCAACAGCGCCATCTTCCCCACCTGATACCAACAGAAAAAGCGCGGCTATTATACGCCCTGACGCTGATCAGACCAGCTTTTTCACCAGCGCTTCGCTGTGCCGGATATGACTGGAGGCGCGTTCCGGATCGTTCTGCACCAGCGCCATAAACAGCAGATCGGTCAGCGCCAGCTGCGCGGTGGTCGAGGAGATCGCCGCGCTGCGGGTACTTTGCTCTTCCGCCACGGTATAGAGGCAGTGACTGGCGCTCTGTTGCAGAGTATTCGGCGTAAAGCCGGTAAAGGCCAGCACGTCTGCGCCGACCTGGGCCGCTTCCTGCGCCGCCAGATTGATCTCGCGTCGCTCACCGGTATAAGAGATAGCCAGCAGCACATCGCCGGGTCCCATCGCCTGTACGCTGGCCAGCAGGGCATGCATATCCTGCTCGGCCACCGCGTTAATACCGATTTTCATCAGCTTCCACGAAAAATCTTTCGCCACCAGTCCGGAGGCGCCAATTCCCACCAGCAAAATTCGCCGGGCATTTTTCAGCAACTGCAATACGTCGTTGAGCTTCTCTTCGCTGTTGATATCCAGCGTGGCGCGTATGGCTGACAGCTTTTCGGTCAGCAATTTTTCTCCCACCATTTTGAGCGGGTCATCGCTGAGAATATGGTTGTGCACGGTAATCGCATCCTTGTCGGCCAGTGACTCGCTCAGGGCCAGTTTCAGCGCCGGAAAACCTTTGTAGCCCAGCTTCTGGGCGAATTTCACCACGCTTGACTGACTGACGCCTGACTCTTCCGCCAGTTTTTGCGAACTCAGATGGCGCGCCCGATCGGGTTGTGACAGCAAAAAATCAGCCAGCCGGCGTTCGTTCAACGCCAGACGGGGATAAAGCTGGCGAATGCGCAGCAATGAACTCATGCCCAATCCTCATGATTCAGGAGTAATTTGCGAAGAATAAACTATTCATCTGGCATTGTAGTCATCGGAATTAAAAATGACAGCCATCGCCGTGCCGCCTGATGATGGCTACAATAGTCTCTATTAACGCAAAATCAGCGAAAAGGAGTGTTGTTTGACCAAGGGTACACAACGTCGCATCGTATTTTTTGACCTGGACGGCACGCTGCACCAGCAGGATATGTTTGGCACTTTCATGCGTTATCTGCTGCGACGCCGGCCGCTGAATCTGCTGCTGGTGGGGCCGCTGCTGCCCGTCGTCGGCATAGGATTGCTGTTCAAAGGCCGGGCGGCGCGCTGGCCGATGAGCCTGCTGCTCTGGTCAATCACTTTTGGTCATTCAGAGCGCACCCTGCTGCGTCTTGAAGCGGAGTTTGCCCAATGGTTTCGTCTGCGGGTCAGGGCTTTCCCGGTGGTGCAACAGCGTCTGACCGACTATCTCGGCAGCGATGATGCCGATGTCTGGCTGATTACCGGTTCGCCGCAGTCGCTGGTGGAGCAGGTCTATTACGACTCTGCGTTTCTGCCTCGGGTAAAACTGATCGCCAGCCAGATGGAGCGCGGCTGGGGTGGACGGGTGCTGGCGATGCGCTGCCTCGGTCATGAGAAAGTGGCGCAGCTGGAGGAGCAAATCGGCACGCCGCTGCAGCTCTACAGTGGCTACAGCGACAGCAAGCAGGACAACCCGCTGCTGTTTTTCTGCCAGCATCGCTGGCGGGTGACGCCGGCCGGCGAGCTGCAACAGCTGGAATAAGTTTCAACACAGCGCGGGAGACCGCTATAATGCGCCGCTTTTCTGTCGCCGGGAGTGGCCTGCATGAATCAACAACACGATGAATACTGGATGCGCCACGCGCTCGGTCTGGCACGCCTGGCCTGGGAGCAGGGCGAGGTGCCGGTCGGGGCGGTGCTGGTACAGGAGGATCGGGTGATTGGCGAAGGCTGGAATCGCCCGATTGGTCAGCACGATCCCACCGCCCATGCGGAGATGATGGCGCTGCGTCAGGGCGGCAAGGTGCTGGAAAATTATCGTCTGCTGAATACCACGCTCTACGTGACGCTGGAGCCGTGCGTGATGTGTGCCGGTGCGATGGTTCACAGCCGGATTACCCGGCTGGTGTATGGCGCGCATGATGTCAAAACCGGGGCGGCAGGATCGCTGCTCGATGTGCTGGGTCATCCCGGCATGAATCATCAGGTTGAATTGCACAGCGGCGTATTAGCAGACGAGTGTGCCGCGATGCTGAGTGATTTCTTCCGGATGCGGCGCGAGCAGAAAAAAGCGCTGCGTCAGGCGCAGCGCCAGGGTTAGTTCATGGCGATGTTTGGTTCGACGGCCGGATAGCCTTTTGCCAGTTCCGCTTGTGCCGCCATCTGCTGCGCCAGGCGTTTCTCCTGCTCCTGCAGATACCCCACCAGACTGATCTGATACTTACGGATGTTCTCCACGTAGTTATACGCTTCGTGCCCGCGCGCGTAGCCGTAGGTGGTCTGCGTGTAGTAACGCTTCTGGCTCAGCATCGGCAGCCGCAGCTTGACGTCAGCCCAACTATCCGGATTGCCGCCCTGGCGGGCCGTCAGTTTCCGTACGTCCAGCATGTGGGCATAGCCCATGTTATAGGCGGCCAGCGCAAACCAGATACGCTCATCTTCCGGGATGGTTTGCGGCACTTTCTCCATCATGTTTTGCAGATACTGGCTGCCGCCGCGAATGCTCTGTTCCGGATCGGTGCGGTCACCCACGTCCAGGCTTTCAGCAGTATTACGGGTCAGCATCATCATGCCGCGCACGCCGGTCGGCGAGGTGGCCTGCGGGTTCCAGTGCGACTCCTGGTAAGAGATAGCGGCCAGCAGACGCCAGTCGATGCTGGTGGCATACTTCTCGAAAAGCGGTTTGATGTCGGGCAGAGTGTTGTCGATGGCGCGCAGGAAGGTGCGGGTATCCACATAATCAAAGGTGCCGACGTGGCCGAGATACTTCTCCTCCAGCCGCGCCATCGCGCCTTCTTCGCCCATGCCGTTAAAGAAGTCGAGCATCGCCGCGTTGAGGCTGTCATCGTCACTGTGCTTAACGTACCAGGTGACCGGCTCCTCATCGGTGACGTCAAACGCCACCGCCAATTGAGGATAGATACGCTGCAGCAGCGCAATGGTCACCGAGTCGCCAATGGTGTAATCGATTTTGCCATCCGCCACCGCTTCCAGCAGCGCTTTCGGACTCTGGTCAGTGGCGATCGCCCAGTCCAGATCGGGGAACTGATTGGAGCGAGCGCTTTTCAGGGTCGAGAGATAGGCCGATCCTGAGGCGACCGTCAGCCGCCCCTTGAGATCGCCGAGGTTTTTCGGGCGTGGCTTATCCACGCGATACACCAGCTGTTGCGAAACGTTGTAGTAGCCGGGCCCGGTGCGATACCGTGCCAGACGTTCGCTGTTGTAATTCAGGCCAGCCGCCAGCACATCCGCTTTCCCCTCATCCAGGTCGTCAAACAGGTCACTCAGGTTCGGGCGAACCGTAACCTTGAGTTTCACGCCCAGATAATCGGCAAAGCGTTTTGCCAGCTCGTAGTCCATACCGGCCGGAGATTGATTTACGGTGTAGTAAGTCAGCGGGGAATTGATGGTGCTGACACGCAACACTCCCCGTGATTTAATCTGTGAAATCGTATCCTGCCCACCGCCATACCACGGGATGGACGGCCACAATGCCATTGCTAACAGCACGGCGACCAGACCGATAAACAGATAATTAAATTTTAGGCGTTTCAAATAGTTATCTCTCGCTGGCTCTAAGGCCTCTGTCTTTTAAAGGCAGTATTTGTCTTCTTTGAACTCCCAGAGCGAGGGGCATTTTGCGCAACAAAATCACGCTGAGCAACTTTTATAGCAGCTTTTGCGCAAAATTCAGGCAAATCCGGGTCGCCAAAAATTGTGCGCAAACGGTTTCGTCGCGAGGTCGCTTTCTCTATAATACGCCCCGTTTTCCCTGTTGCGCCCAATGAAGCGTCGCCCGGCGCCCTGACGAGAGATTTATTAATGGAAATTCTGCGTGGTTCGCCCGCCCTGTCGGCATTTCGTGTAAACAAACTGCTGACCCGCTTTCAGGACGCTCATCTGCCGGTGAGTGATATTTACGCTGAGTACATCCATTTTGCTGATGTCAGCACGCCCTTAAGCGCTGACGAACAGAGCCGTCTGCAGCGCCTGCTGAAATATGGTCCCTCTCTCGCTGAACATGCCCCACAGGGGCGTCTGCTGCTGGTGACGCCTCGTCCCGGCACCATTTCGCCCTGGTCATCCAAAGCCACTGACATTGCCCACAACTGCGGCCTGCCGCAGGTACGTCGCCTGGAGCGCGGCCTGGCCTTTTATGTACAGGCCCCACAACTGACGGAAGCGCAGTGGCAAACGCTGGGCACACTGCTGCACGATCGTATGATGGAAACGGTCTACAGCGATCTGGCGCAGGCTGAGCAGCTGTTCGCGCACCACACGCCGCAGCCGGTGAAAAGTGTCGATCTGCTGGGTGAGGGCCGTCAGGCGCTGGTTCAGGCGAATATCTCCCTGGGTCTGGCGCTGGCAGACGATGAAATTGACTACCTGGTGGCGGCGTTTACCGCACTGGGTCGTAACCCTAACGACATTGAGCTCTATATGTTTGCGCAGGCGAACTCTGAGCACTGTCGTCACAAGATTTTCAACGCCGACTGGATTATCGACGGCGAGAAACAGCCGAAATCGCTGTTTAAGATGATCAAAAACACCATGGAGCAGACGCCGGACTACGTGCTCTCTGCTTATAAAGACAACGCCGCCGTCATGGAAGGGTCAGAGGTGGGTCGCTTCTTTGCTGACGCCGGAGAGAGCGAATACCGCTGGCATCAGGAAGCGGCGCACATCCTGATGAAGGTGGAAACCCACAACCACCCAACAGCGATCTCGCCTTGGCCAGGTGCCGCGACCGGTTCCGGTG
>Ga0302349_1001025_pt1 | contig 25066 bp, 18 predicted proteins | sample PhyAR1_FD_202176 | JGI IMG/M metagenome (GOLD analysis project Ga0302349, IMG submission 202176) | Leaf surface microbial communities from alfalfa plants in UC Gill Tract Community Farm, Albany, California, United States - DLSL A.R1... | ecosystem: Host-associated > Plants > Phyllosphere >...
TTTCATTGGATGAAACGCGCTGCCCCTTCTCATCTTCCACCGTTACCGACAGATTCCAGCGGTTGCTGGCGCCTTCACTCGCATCCCAGGCAGGCATAATGATGCTCCAGCCTGTCGGATCCTTCGCGTTGACCGGCGGCGTCAGGCTCAGCGCCTGGGTATCGCCCTGCCACACCACGTTACGAATGCCATGGGTGCTGCGCACCTGTACTTTCAGCTCCACCGTCTCGCCGGGGGACAGATCCCAGGGGGGCGTGGCGAGAAAGACTGACAGGGTTTTGCGCTGACGCTGTTCCACGACCGGCAGGTTATTGCGCGTCGGGTTGTCATAGCGACTGCCACGCAGCGAGCTGGTTTGCGCCACTTCGCTCGCGGAGAGCTGTTTTTTTAACGGCACGCCAAAGCGGTAATTCAGCTTCAGCCCCAGATCGTTCTGGCTGTCGCCGCTCTCTCCCTGCTTATGCTGCGCGGTTAAGGTGACCAGCGGCACCGGGGTATAATTCAGGCCGACTTTGACTGCCACTGGATTGTGATAGCCGGTGCCGGAGTCGAACAGATCGACGCTGTCGCCAAAATACTGCTCAAGGCTGAGGCTGGTATTGAGATGTTGATAAAACGGCATCCGCGCCTGGGCAGTGATGTCGTAGCCGCGCGCCATGCGCTGTTGCAGCGTAGCGTCCTCGTCGTGCCAGCCGGACAGCGGCTCATAAAAGTTGGCCGACAGCCGCAGGTATTCACCCCAGGCTTCCGCCCCGACGCCAGCGCGTTGCAGCCGGGTTTCCAGCTGATTGTCGTAAAAGGTGTTGTAGCCCAGCAGCCAGTTGCCCGCTCGCCAGCGCTGACCGATCCCGGCGTTGCTCACCAGCCCATCTTCCTGCTGCGTCAGCCCCAACTGGCTCCAGCTTAAATAGCGGTTATTGTCCTGCCAGGGAATAAACCAGCTGCCGGAACTGCCGGTAAAACGCCCGTCGTCATTGACCTTGACGTTGACGCTGGCATTCCCCCAGGGGGAGAGCCAGGATTCTACCTGCTCGCTCACCTCGCCGCTCAGGGCGTCGCGCACCTTGCCCAGCGCAAACTGCCGCGCCTGCTGCCCGGCGCTTAAACTGCTGTCGCTTTGACTGGCTTCGCCAAACGCTTTTGCCATCTCCGCCAGATGTTTTTCACCCGTATCATTACTGTACGACATGCCCAGATCGGGCAGGCCATCGGCGTCGTTATCAAAGGGATTTTGTGCCTGCTGCGTCCAGCTTTGCGTAGCCGCGTGGCTGCCGCCTGTCAGCAACAGAAGCAACAGAAGCAACAGAAAGGAAGGAAATGATCTTAACACTTCACGCATCAATATCTTCAGCGACGTTTCACCTGCCGGGGGTTTGTGCGGTTTAAAGGCTAATGCTAACGTTTTTTAGCCCTCGTTTCAGCTTTCTGACGAATTCCAGGAAAATCCTTAATCGTTCCCGCTTCGTCAGGACTACAGTTATAGAACCGCATATGTATGAGATCTTTTCATGAACAAAACGCTGAAATGGGCTTTATGGAGTTCGCTGATGTTTTATGGTGCTGCGGCCAGCGCCAGCGAGCTTTTTATGCTGCAATCCCCGGCCTTTGCTGATAATGCGCTGCTGGAAAAGCGCTTTGCCGGTAACAACGACAAAAATCCCAACTGCACCGGTGAAAATGAATCGCCCGCGCTGATCTGGAGCAATCCGCCAGTCAACACCAAAAGCTTTGCGCTGATCGTCCACGATCCGGAAGGCGCGAAAGGCCTTGGCGTCACCCATCTGGTGGCCTATAACATTTCGCCGTCTGCCACCGGCATTGGCGCCAACGATCTGCGCGACGGGAAAAACTTCACCGGCGGTAAAAATACCCCCGGGACTGACAAATGGTACGGCCCTTGCCCGCCACCGGGCAGCGGTGCACACCATTATACCTTTACCCTGATCGCCACTGACGTGGAGCCAAATCTGCCCGCCGGGCTGACCCGCGACGAGTTGCTGGCGAAGCTGAAAGGCAAAGCACTGGCCGCGGCAGGCTTAATCGGCCGTTTCGGACAGTAACGCTTTTGCCAGCAGAGCATTAAGTTCAGGAATGCAGGATCCGCAGTTCGTGCCGCAGCGCAGCGTCTTACCGAGCGCGGCGGCAGAATGACAGCCGTTGCGGATCGCCGCAGTAATGGCATTCTCGCCCACGCCATAGCAACTGCACACCATACGTCCCGGTGCCGCCTGCGTATCCGCCGCCTGACCGCTTAACAGCGCGTGTCGGGCAAAGGCGGTCCGCGGTGCATGAGCAAACGCCGCTTCTGCCTGCGCGGTATCTATCTGCGGCACGCAACGATCGCTCCAGAAGGCCAGCATCAATTCCCCCTCGTGCCACGCGAGCAGATGCCATGCCGTTCCGGCCTGCGCCTGTTGCAGCTGCCAGCCTTGCGTCTCACACCATGGAAGCAGCCATTGCTGCGCCGGGATCTCCCCCGCCAGGGTGTAATGTGTCACCGTCGCCGCCTTGCGCAGCCAGTGCACCGACGCCGGAAGTGTGACGTTGTCACGACAGAACAGTTCCCCCTGCCAGGCGGGTTGCCAGGCACTGATCCGCACGGCGGTCTGTTTGCTTTCCGGTTGTCCGGAATGCGGGCAGCATACCGGCGCGACCAGCGCATTCACCTTCCCCTGCCGGGCGAACAGCGCGTTCCAGTGCATGGGCACGAACAGCGATCCGGAGCGCTGCGCCTCACTGACCGTCGCCCGCGCCAGCATCAGGCCGCGCGGGGAGCTGATACGCACAAGATCGCCGTTGTGAAGACCGACACGCGCGGCGTCTGCCGGGGCTATCTCCGCCTGCGGCTCCGCAATGTGCTGCATCAACCGCGCCACTGTCCCGGTGCGGGTCATGGTGTGCCACTGATCGCGAATGCGTCCGCTATTAAGGATGAAAGGATAAAGCGCATCAGGCTGTGCCTGGGGCCGTTCCGGCGACACCGGTAGCAGGCGCAACCGTCCGCTGTCGCGCCAGCCGCGCGTCAGATCGAGCGTTTTATTCATCGGCCACTGCACTGGCGTCATCTCGTCCCATTGTGCCCGGCTAAGCGTGGCCAGCGGGCTTATATCAAACGCCCGTGTACCGTTGTTTTCATAGCCGGAAAGTAATGCGTGCTCGCGGAACACGTCGTGCGCATGCTGCCACGCAAAGGCCTCGCCATGGCCCAGCCGGTGGGCAACTTGCGCGACGATCCACCAGTCGGGCCGCGCCTCGCCGGGTGACGGTAAAAAGGCGCGCTGGCGCGAGATGCGCCGCTCAGAATTCGTCACGGTGCCGGTTTTCTCGCCCCACGCCTGCGCCGGAAACTGAATATGCGCGTAGCGGCTGGTTTCCGTATCCGCCACCACCTCCGAGACAATCACCAGCGGGCATGTCGCCAGCGCCTGGCAGACTGCATGGCTGTCCGGCAGCGATACCGCCGGATTGGTGCCCATGATCCACACCGCTTTCACCTCGCCGCGTCCGATGGCCTCAAACAGCTCCACCGCCATCAGCCCCGGCGTCTGTGCCAGTCGTTCCGTACCCCAGAAACGGGCCACGCGGGCCAGATCGGCAGGTTCAAAATTCATGTGCGCCGCCAGTTGCGTCGCCAGCCCACCCACTTCGCGCCCGCCCATGGCATTTGGCTGACCGGTCAGCGAAAACGGCCCGCAGCCAGCGCGATCAATGTTGCCGCTCGCCAGATGTACATTAATGATGGCGTTGCATTTATCGCTGCCGCTGGCGGACTGATTTATGCCCATGGTGTAGAGCGTAATGGCGCGTGGGGCCGCCACAAACCAGTCATAAAAGGTGCTGACCTGCACCGCAGGCAAATCGCAAAACTGCGCCACACGTGCCACGGGCCAGTCCGCGGCAATCGCCGCCGCCTGCTCCCCGTCATCAAAACGGCTGACGTCGCCGCCGCGTTGCATAATGGCATGCAGCAGACCGACAAACAGTCCAGCATCGCTGCCCGGTGCCAGCGATAAGTGCAGATCGGCGATGTCGCAGGTGGCGGTGCGGCGCGGATCGATCACCACAATCTTCATCTGCGGCCTTTCCCGTTTCGCCTGCGCCAGCCGCTGATAGAGTACCGGATGCGCCCAGGCGGCGTTCGATCCCACCAGCACCACCAGATCGCTCTGCTCCACATCCTGATAACTGCACGGCACCACGTCCGCGCCGAACGCCCGTTTATAGCCGGTCACCGCCGACGACATACAGAGCCGCGAATTGGTATCGATATTCGCCGCGCCGATAAAACCTTTCATCAGCTTGTTGGCGGCGTAATAGTCCTCGGTCAGCAGCTGGCCGGAGGCGTAAAACGCCACGGCCTGTGGACCGAATTCATCAATGATTTGGCGCAGGCGATCGCCAGCGCTGGCCAGCGCCCGATCCCAGTCGCAGCGCTCGCCGTCCACCTGCGGATGCAGCAGACGTCCCGCCAGCCCGGTGGTTTCCCCCAGCGCCGCGCCTTTGACGCATAACCGCCCGAAGTTTGCCGGATGGCTGTCATCGCCGCATACCTGCACCTCACCCTGCTCCACGCGGGCGATAACGCCACAGCCGACGCCGCAGTACGGACAGGTGGTTCTGGTTTCCGTCATGATGCCTCCGCACGCAGCAACAGCGCCTGATTGCCCACCCACACTTTGCCGCCTTCGATTTTTACCGGCCAGGCGCGTACCAGCGGCTCGCCGTTGTCCGGCGCGCGCCCGTCTCGCAGGCGGATGCGCTGTTTGTAGAGCGGCGAAATGACAATTGGCTCCCCCGCCGCGTCACCGATCAGGCCGCGTGACAACACGTTCGCGTCGCTGCCCGGCTCCCGATCGTCCAGCGCGTACACCGACTGGCCGCAGCGGAACAGCGCGATCTGCCGCTCGCCGATACGCGCGCCGATGCCCGCCTGCTCCGGGATCTCCTCAAGGCCGCAAATCGCCTGCCAGGGTCTGCCGAGGGCAGGAGCATCGCCATTAATGGAGGTTTTAAATTGTGCCAGCTGCTGCGGATCGTTGAGCGTCGTCTGCCATTCACACTGGTAGGTCTCGACGATACGCGCCATCTCCCGCTCCAGTTCCGCCCCCAGCCCCAGTGAATCCTCAAGGATCACCTCCCGCAGATAGTCGATGCCGCCCTCCAGGTTGTCCATCCACACGCTGGTGCGCTGTAAGCGATCGGCGGTGCGGATGTAGAACATCAGCAGGCGATCGACGGTGCGGATCAGTGTGGCTTCATCCATATCGCTGGCAAAGAGATCCGCATGGCGCGGCTTCATGCCGCCATTACCGCAGACATACAAGTTCCAGCCGTTTTCGGTGGCGATAACGCCGATGTCTTTGCTCTGCGCTTCGGCGCATTCGCGGGTACAGCCTGATACCGCCATTTTGATTTTGTGCGGCGCGCGCAGGCCTTTGTAACGGTGCTCCAGCGTGACCGCCAGCCCGGTGGAATCCTGCACGCCGTAACGACACCAGGTCGAGCCGACGCAGGACTTCACCGTGCGCAGAGATTTGCCGTAGGCGTGCCCGGTTTCAAATCCGGCGTCTGCCAGTTCCCGCCAGATAGCGGGCAGCTGATCGAGCTGCGCGCCAAACAGATCGATACGCTGACCGCCGGTCACTTTGCTGTACAGCTGGTATTTTTTGGCGATCTGCCCGATGGCGATCAGTCCGTCGGCGGTCACTTCCCCGGCGGGCATTCGCGGCACCACAGAATAGGTGCCGTCTTTCTGGATATTGGCAAAGAAGCGATCGTTGGTGTCCTGTAATGGCAGATGGGCGGGCTTGCGCAAATAGTCATTCCAGCACGACGCCAGTACTGAGCCGACCAGCGGTTTGCAGATCTCGCAGCCCTGCCCGCGACCATAGCGGGAAATCAACTGGTCGAAGGTATGAATATGGTTCACGCGCACCAGGTGGTAGATCTCCTGCCGCGACCAGGCGAAGTGCTCGCAGATGTCTTTTTTGACCTCCACGCCCTGGGCGGCGAGCTGAAACTCCATTACCTGTTTCACCAGCGCGCTACAGCCGCCGCAGCCGGTCGCCGCTTTGGTGCAGCTTTTAATCGCCCCCATGTCAGACGCCCCGGCGCTGACCGCCTGGCAGATATCCGCCTTGCTGACGTTATGGCAGGAGCAGATCTGCGCACGATCCGGCAGCGCGGCGACGCCGAGCGCTTTCGCCGCGCTGCCCGCCAGCTGCGGCAAAATCAGGCTTTCCGGCTGCGCGGGCAGCGGCAGATCGTTTTGCATCATCTGTAGAAGGGTGGCGTAATCACTCGCATCGCCCACCAGCACGCCGCCGAGCAGCCTTTTGCTGTCATGGCTGATGACGATTTTTTTGTAGGTCTGGTTCGGGCCGTCGCTCCACTGGTAGCTGAGGCATTCCGGCGTGCGGCCCTGCGCATCGCCAAAGGACGCCACGTCCACCCCCAGCAGCTTGAGTTTGGTGCTCATGTCTGCACCGGTAAAGATCGCGTTTTCCCCGGCCAGCTGTGCGGACGCGACCCGCGCCATCTGATAGCCAGGGGCCACCAGGCCGTAGATCTTGCCCTCCCATAACGCGCATTCACCGATGGCGTAAATGTCGTCATCGCTGGTCTGACAGGCATCGTTAATGTGGATACCACCGCGCTCGCCGATGTCCAGATCGCAGCCGCGCGCCAGCGCATCCTGGGGACGGATCCCCGCGGAGAACACCACCATGTCCGTTTCCAGCGTCCCGCCGTCGGCGAACTGTAAGGCCATGCCCTCCCCGGTCTCGACAATCGCGGTGGTGGATTTACTGGTATGGACGCCGACGCCCAGCGCGGTAATTTTCTTACGCAGCAGTTCCGCGCCCGGCGCATCCAGCTGCACCGCCATCAACCCAGGCGCAAATTCCACCACGTGGGTTTCCAGACCGAGCTGCGTTAAGGCGTTCGCCGCCTCCAGCCCCAGCAGGCCACCGCCGATCACCACGCCGCGCGTGGCGGTGGCGGCTCTGGCGCGAATGCGGTCCAGATCGTCAAGGGTGCGATAGACAAAGCAGCCCGGCAGATCGCGCCCCGGCACCGGCGGCACGAAAGGATACGAGCCGGTGGCCAGCACCAGCTTGTCGAAATGGGTTTCATGCCCGTCGGCGTCGCGCACCACCCGCAGATCGCGGTCGATTTCCGCCACCCGACAGGCAAGCCGTAATTCAATACCGTGGCGGGCAAAGAAATCGTCCGTCACCATCGACAGGGATCCGGCGCTGCGCCCGGCAAAATACTCCGATAAATGCACGCGGTCGTAGGCGGCATAATGCTCTTCGCACAGCACCACGATCTGATACGCCAGATGCAGATCGCGACTGACGCACTGCTCAAGAAAATGGTGGCCGACCATGCCATGTCCTGCCACTACCAGCGTTGGTTTCGTCATTGTCAGTTGTCCTTCAGCCTGGGGCCGGGTTGTGAAGCGGTCAAAAAGCCAGTCGGGACTGGCAGGTTGCGCGGTGGCAAGCCGTTCGGTAAGGCTGGCCGCGCTCTGGCAGTCGCCCATCAACAGCACGCCCGCGAGGCGGCCATCGCGGATCAGCAGACGACGGTAATGCCCGGACAGCGGATCGAAGCTGTGCCAGCATTGATCCTCGGCCCCGGCATTCACCACACCGGCGCTGAACAGATCGATGCCGGTGACTTTTAAGCGTGTGCCACTGTCGTGCCAGGCAAAATCGTCACCGGGTTCGCCGCACAGCCGGGCGGCCAGCACGTCAGCCTGTTGCAGGCAGGGCGCCACCAGTCCCCAGGTCTGCCCTTCGATTTCGCAGCATTCGCCAAGGGCGCTGATGCCAGACAGAGCGGTACGTAGCTGGCGGTCGACCACAATGCCGCGCTGACACAGGATGCCGCTGGCCTGTGCCAGCGACGCGTTCGGTTTCACGCCGGTGGCGATCACCACCCGTGACGCCGGAACGGTTCGTCCGTCATTCAGCGTCACCGACTCGGCGTTAATCGCGGTGATACCGCTGTTCAGCTCGCAGTGGATACCGCGCGCCCGCAGATGCCCTGCCAGCAGGTCACCCGCCTGACGATCAAGCTGCTGCTCCATCAGCCGATCGGCGCGATGCACCAGCGTGACACTGTCACCACGACGGGCAAGAGCCGCGGCGGCTTCGACACCCAGCACGCCGCCTCCGAGCACTACCACTGGACCGCGCGTTGCCAGCATGGCGTTGACATCCGCCAACGTGCGAAAGGCAAAAACATGGGGCCGGGCATGTCCGGGAATGGGTGGAATAAAGGGCTGCGATCCGGTGGCAAACACCAGTTCGTCCCAGGAAAGCTGGCGCTGGTCGGTTTGCAGCGTTCGCGCTGCATGATCCACCGCCAGCACCCGTTCGCCGGAGAGCACGGTAATGCGGTTTGCGTCGTACCAGTCCGCAGGCAGCAGCCGCGTATCGGCGAAGGGCTTTTCCCCGCTCAGCACCGGGGAAAGCTGAATGCGGTTATAGGCCGCGCAGGGTTCATCGCCGATAAGGGTGATAGCAAAGCGCGTCGCATCGCGGCTGATAAGCGCCTGTGCCAGCCGGGTCGCCGCCATGCCGTTGCCAATGATGATCAGTTGCCGCATCATCGCTGCCCCTTACGCCGCTTTCGGCTGTTTTTCGTAGAGGAAATGCAGAATTTGCTGACGCAGATGGTGATAACGGCTCTCTTCGGCCAGCGCCACACGGTTACGCGGACGCGGCAGGTTTACCGCCAGCACTTCCCCCACCGTCGCCGCCGGACCGTTGGTCATCATCATCACGCGATCCGAGAGCAGCACCGCTTCATCCACATCGTGAGTGATCAGCACGATGGTGGTGTTCAGCGACTGCTGGATCTGCATCACTGTGTCCTGCAAATGGGCGCGGGTCAGCGCATCCAGCGCACCAAAAGGTTCATCCATCAGCAGCACTTTCGGCTTCATCGCCAGCGCGCGGGCAATGCCGACACGCTGTTTCATGCCCCCGGACACTTCGTCCGGGCGTTTGTGCAGCGCATGGCCCATCTGCACGCGATCCAGGTTGTGCTCAATCCATTCTTTGCGCTCCGCTTTCGTCATGGTGCGGCGAAACACCTGATCCACTGCCAGCGCCACGTTGTCAAAGCAGGTCAGCCACGGCAGCAGCGAATGGTTTTGGAACACCACCGCGCGTTCCGGGCCGGGGCCGGCGATTTCCCGGTTATCGCAGATCAACCCGCCTTCGGTGGGCAGCGTGATACCGGCGATTAAATTGAGCAGCGTCGATTTGCCGCAGCCGGAGTGGCCGATCAGGCTGACGGTCTCTCCTTCGTGAATATCAAACGAGACGTTTTGTAGCGCGAGGAATTCACCGCTGGCGGTAGAGAAACGCTGACTGACGGCCTGCACCTGAATAATGGGTTTCATACGCGACTCCTTATTTATCCTGCCAGCTGAAACGGCGGGCGATGAGCATCAGGCCCTGCTCCAGCAGCAGGCCGACGACGCCGATGATGACAATGGCGATCAGAATGTTTTCCACGTTGAGGTTGTTCCACTCGTTCCAGATCCAGAAGCCGATGCCCACGCCGCCGGTGAGCATTTCGGCGGCGACGATCACCAGCCACGCAATGCCAATCGACAGCCGCACACCGGTCAGCACGGCGGGTAACACCGCCGGAAACAGGATGCGACGCATCACCGTCCATTCAGAGAGCTGTAACACGCGGGCAACGTTGAGGTAGTCCGCAGGTATGCGCTTTACCCCTTCGGCGGTGTTAATCACCATTGGCCAGATGGAGCAGATAAAAATGGTCCAGCTGGACGCCGGTTCCGCTTTCTGAAACAGCAGCAGGCCAATCGGCAACCACGCGAGCGGACTGACCGGGCGCAGCAGCGCGATCAGCGGCGTGAACATACGGGAGACAAAGACAAAGCGGCCGATTAAAAAGCCAAGCGGAATACCCACCAGCGCCGCCAGCCCGAAACCCACCGCGACACGTTGCAGGGAGGCCAGCACGTTCCAGCCGATACCCATGTCGTTCGGCCCGTCGTTATAAAATGGATCGGCAAACAGCGTCAGGGCGGAGTCCAGCGTCGAGAGCGGTGTCGGGAAGCCTTTGCTGTTGATGGCGGCCAGTTGCCAGGCTATCACCAGCAGCCCCAGCCCGAGGATAGCGGGAACCACGCGCTGCACGATGTCGCGCAGCTGGCGACTGAAGCGCGACGTGCGGCGGCGTACCTGCACCGGTGGCAGGAGGATCACCTCGCCCTGAGGTGCCGCCGGGTTAACGATGGTTTTTTTCTGCGGGAGTGTCATGTCATGCCCCTTTACGTTGAATGGCAAACTGGCTGGCGTACCCTTCCGGATCCGTGCCGTTCCAGACGGTGCCGTCGATAAGCGTGCTGGTGCGCAGCGGTGAGGACGGCAGTGAAATACCGCCTGCCTGGGTGGCGGCATCGCGGAAAACGTCGGTGCGGTTGATGCGTGCCGCGACAGCGCGGTAATCCGGCGCGGTTTTTAATAATCCCCAGCGCTTGAACTGGGTTAAAAACCACATACCGTCGGAGTGCCAGGGATAGTTAACCTGGCCCTCGTTAAAGAAGCGGATGGCATGGGCGTCCTGCCAGCGGCGGCCCGCGCCGTTGTCGTACTCTCCCAGCAGGCGGCCAGTAAGGAATTGCTCTTTGGTATTAAGCCAGGCGCGACGGGCGAGGATGCGCGCGGTTTCGCGTTTGTTCTCCGCCGAGGCGTCGATCCAGCGGGCGGCCTCCAGCACTGCCGCGACCAGCGCCCGCGCAGTGTGCGGATTCTGCTCCACCCAGGCGCGACGCGTGCCGAGGATTTTTTCCGGGTGATCGGGCCAGATCTCCTGCGAGGTGGCGGCGGTAAAACCGATACGATCGTTTATGGCACGGGTATTCCACGGCTCGCCGACGCAAAACCCGACCATGTTGCCGATGCGCATGTTCATCACCATCTGCGGCGGCGGCACCACGACAGTACGGATGTCGTCAAAGGGATTGATACCCGCGTTGGCCAGCCAGTAGTAGAGCCACATGGCATGGGTGCCGGTCGGGAAGGTATGGGCGAAGGTGTAGCTGCCCGGCGCGCTCTGGCCAATCAGCTTTTTCAGTCCGGCGGCATCACGTATCCCCTTCTCCTGTAATTCCGCCGACAGGGTGATCGCCTGGCCGTTCTGGTTCAGCGTCATCAGGTTTGCCATCGCCTGCGGTTTGGGGCCAATGCCCATCTCCAGCCCGTAGAGCAACCCGTACAGCACGTGCGCCGCGTCCAGCTCGCCGGAGGTGAGTTTGTCGCGTACCGCCGCCCAGCTCGCCTCTTTGGTCGGCACAATCGTAATACCGTATTTTTTATCGAAGCCCTTGAGGGCGGCGATCACCAAGGGTGCACAGTCGGTCAGCGGGATAAAGCCCACGCGCACGGTCTGCTGCTCCGGCTTGTCAGAGCCTGCCGCGAACGCGGCCTGCATCACGCCCGGCAGTAACAGGCTGCCGCCCATCACGGCGGTGGCCTGTAATAAGCGTCGGCGGGAAAGAGAAACGGTCGAATCAGCCATCACCACTCCTGAATCAAAAAAAAAGCGCCCGGCGGTGCTTTCGCACCGCAGGACGCCTTTATCCTCAAAACCCGCCTGCCGCCATTGGCGGGCCGGTTTATTATGTTGTGGGTAGAATAATGCAAAGGGGATGCCAGGTTTAACTCACCGGGTTTGCCGGGTGGCGCTTCGCTTACCCGGCCTACATCGAATTCTGCGCCCGGGGCTTCTAAAGGCCACCGTAGGCCCGGCAAGCCTGCGCCGCCGGGCGAGATCTCCGGGCACGGTCTCTGTTGCCGGGTGGCGCTTCGCTTACCCGGCCTACAACGCATTTTACGCACCGGGCATGTGCACATTTTGCCCGCAAACCGTGCAGCTACTCCTTTGGGATTACTGCCAGAGATTTTTCACCGTTAACAGCGCGCGGGCGATTTCTACCATGCGCTGATTTTTATCCATCGCCATTTTGCGCAGACACTGCCACGCCTGCTCTTCGGTCATATTCTGGTATGTCATCAGCACCTGCTTGGCGCTGTCGATCACCTTGCGCTCATCCACAGAGGCTTTCAACGAGGCCAGTTGCGCCGTGAGCTGCTCCAGTTCGCGCGCCTGCTGACGCACCAGCGGCAACAGCTGACTATCCAAACGCAGCGACAGCGCGTCCCCGGCAGGCTCCAGAAAGGCGGCGCTGATCGGCGGAAGATCCTCTTCTGCCAGTAAAGTTGCAACGGTATGCATCAGAGCGTCGATCAGCGATTCTTCCAGCGCGCGCAACGCCTCCAGCCGCTGCGTGTGCAGCACAAACCAGCGCAGCGCGTTTTCCCCCTGATCCTGCGGGGGTTGGCGGGTGCAGGCGAGACGACGCAGCTGTTCGATTTCCAGCGTCGCGCCACAGCGGGTATGAAAAACATCGCTCAGTGCGGCAGTGGTGAGCGAAAGGAAAGTATCAAAACAGGGTTGCTGGCCGTCGATGCGATCCACCAGCCGCTGGCGCAGGGCGTCACTGAAATGGCCGAGAGTAAAACCGAGCGCCCCCAGCGCCCGCTCCTGCCCTGCCAGCTCTTTACCCTGCATCACGCTGTAGAGCGCCACCAGAGGTTGCACAATGCGTGGATCGTCGAGGGTGTCGTTCAGTTGCGGCACAATGCTTAACAGATGACGGATCGTGGCGCTGAACTGTTCCATAGCATCAGCGGCATCAATACGTTGCGCCTGCACGCGCTGGCGTAAATCCGGCAGTTGCTCCAGCCCCCAGAGGGCGGCGGCGATACGCTGGCACAGCGCGCTGCTGGTCAGCGGCGGGTCGTCACTCAGAAGCGGCAAGAGTGCCAACCGTTGTTCATCCACCAGTGCGCGACTGGCGCGGCACTCGGCGTCGTATAATCGACCCTGCGAACAGAGCCAGATGTTGGAAGCGCCGCGTTCGCACTGTAGCATATGCACCAGATGGCAGATCCTGCTTGCCAGCGCACCCGACTGCGCCAGCTGGCGGAGTTGTTGTTTCTGGATCTGGCGCGCGTAACGAAACCAGTCGATGGCGCGGTTCGCGCGGTCAGCATTCATGGTCATGCTTATTCTCCCGGTCAATGTGTCCGCTGAATAAAGCAATAATCATGCCTTGTCGAAGGAGTGAAAAATGCAAAAGATAGTGATCGTCGCCAGTGGCGCGGCATACGGCAGTGAATCCCTGTTTAACAGCCTGCGTCTGGCTATCGCCCTGCGTGAGCAGGATCCCGCGCCAGAGTTACGCCTGTTTTTAATGTCCGATGCGGTGACCGCCGGGCTACGCGGTCAGCGTCCGGCGGAGGGCTATAACATTCAGCAGATGCTGGAGATCCTCACCGCGCAAAACGTGCCGGTAAAGCTGTGCAAAACCTGCACCGATGGCCGGGGTATTAGCGAACTGCCGCTGGTGGATGGCGTGGAAATCGGCACGCTGGTAGAGCTGGCGCAATGGACGCTGGCGGCCGATAAAGTATTAACTTTTTAATAATTACCCCGCTTTAATATATTTTTCTTATAGATGTGATCCAGACATCAAGTTTGCCTGCTGTGTTGCCGATAGCTTTTTTATAACAACACAGCAGGTACAACATTATGATCAGGTCCATTCGCGCGCGCATTATTGTGGCGACAGCTGGCTGTCTGGCTATCGCTTTGCTTCTTAACACTATTATCAATTATCAGGTCGCCCGCCGGGACAATCAGCAAACCCAGCACGATATTTTAACCAGCACCAGTAACAGCCACAGTCTGGCCATCGCCGACTGGGTGAACAGCAAAATGACCATGATCGCCTCGTTACAGAGCGTGGCGGTGCAGGACGATCCGGTACCGATCTTTAAACAGATCGCCCAGGCTGGCGGCTTTACGAACGTCTACGTGGGTTATGCCGCCAAAACCGCTAAATTCTCCGATCCGACCGGCGTACCGGCGGATTACGATCCCACCATTCGTCCGTGGTATCAGCAAGTGCTGAAAGCCGATGCGCCGGTCGTCACCGCGCCTTATGTCGATGCGGGCTCGGGTAAACTGGTCGTGACCTTTGCCGTGCCGGTGAAAGTGAACGGCACGCTACAGGCCGTCGTCGCCGGTGATGTGACCATGGACAGCGTGGTGGCAAACGTGCACGGTATCCAGCCGACGCCGCAGAGTAGCGGCCTGCTGCTGGACAGTGACGGTACGGTGATCGCCGGCAATGACCCCGCGCTGACCTTAAAACCGTTTAACGATGCCATTCAGGGTGTGAAATTCAGTGCACTGAAAGCGGGTAATGCAGAGGAAGGGACGCTGGCCGGCGTCAGTAAAACCCTGCTTGCCACCCCGGTAAAAGGCACCAACTGGCTGCTGGTGGTGGCGCTGGACAGCGATGATGCCACCAGCGGACTGAGCGCCCAGCTGAAAGCCTCGGCGCTGTCGCTGATCGTGCTGGTGTTGATCGGCGGCGCGGTGATGCACTGGCTGGTCGCCACCCTGCTCAAACGTCTGGTGACTATTCGCGATGCGATGCACGCCATCAGCAACGGCACTGACGATCTCTCCCAGCGTCTGCCGGAAAACGGCAATGATGAAATCGCGGAAATTGCTCACGCCTTTAACGCCTTTAGCGACAAGCTGGCAGTGGTCATGATCAAATTGCGCGACTCCAGTACCTCGGTGAAATTTGCCGCCCAGGAGATTGCCGCCGGTAACCAGGATCTCTCCGGACGTACGGAGCAGGCCGCCTCCAGCCTGCGCGGTACCGCCAGCGCCATTGAGCAGATCACCGCCTCGGTGGGACAGTCCACGGATTCCGCCGCCCAGGCCAATAGCCAGGCGCAGGCCGCCTCCGATGCTGCTTCACGGGGCGGTCAGGTGGTGAAACAGGCGATCACCACCATGCAGTCTATCGAAGAGGCATCGGCGAAAATCGGTGATATAACCAGCGTTATCGACGGCATTGCCTTCCAGACTAATATTCTGGCGCTGAACGCGGCTGTGGAAGCGGCGCGTGCTGGCGAGCAGGGTCGCGGTTTTGCAGTGGTTGCCGGTGAAGTGCGTACGCTGGCCAGCCGCAGTGCGCAGGCGGCGAAAGAGATCAAATCACTCATCGAATCCACCACGCAGAGCGTTTCCACCGGCTCACGCTATGTGCGGCTGGCGGGAGAAAGCATGGGTGATATCGTCTCCGGCATCGACAGCGTGTCGGTGATCATGCGTGAAATCACCGTCGCGACCAGCGAACAGATGAAAGGCATTCAGGAGATTAACCACGCAGTTATCGATCTTGATCGCATGGTGCAACAGAACGCCGAACTGGTGGTGGAATCCGCCGCGGCGGCGGGTGCGCTGCAATCGCAGGCGGCAGAGCTGGCGGAAACCGCAGGACATTTCCGCATTTAAGGGTCAGGCAGCGCAGATGCCTGCGCTGCCGGTCACATCAGGCAAAACCTGGCTGCATCTCCGGGCCGGGTTTTTCTTCGCATAACAACCGACGCACTTTTCCCACCAAATCGTTTAAACAGTCATCGTGCATGCCGAGCTTAATCAGCTCCTGCTCCAGCGAGAAAAGGTATTGTGCGTTGGTACCAAGCGGGCCGCGGGCCGAGGCAATCAACGGCGCGATCACCTGCGCCCGGGTGTCGGCTTCATACAGCGCATGGCGCGGATCCATGATAAACACCAGCGCGTTAATGGTGCGGCCATCATCGAGAGTGAGTTTGCACCAGCTTGGCAGATAGCAACCGGTGATCATTTCGCGTTTCCACAGCAGCGACAGGTCGTCGTGCAGGGTTTCATCAGCGAGGCGGTATGCCACGCCCGTGGTGCGTCCGCCCTCTTTCAGGGCAAGCATGCGCCCCGGCTGGCAGGCACTGCCCCGTCCGGCGGTCAGGCGCAGGCAAAAGGCACGATGCCAGCCGACCAGGGTGCCGGTACAGGATTCGGTGTATTCCAGCGCCGGGTTCCACATCAGGGAGCCATAGCCAAAAATCCACACCGGGCCATCGTCCGGGCGGCAGGCCAGGGTCGCCGCCAGCGAGGCTGCCCGCTGTTCTGCTGACCAGAGCAGGGATTCTTCAATCTCGCCAAAGGCCGTTTTACAATCAGCCTTCATCAGAAAATCACGCGTTAACATCGTTTACCTCCACCACTGCGTGTGTCCATACGACTGCTTTTTTGACGCCTTCCAGGCTTTTTTGGTGCTTATTCAGAAAGCAACCCGTTACGACGATATGCAATTCGCGGGCCGCTTGCAAGCCAGTTGCTGGCGCAAGCGACCCTCTTATTGTTATCGGGCGGTGGAGGAAAATCTAAAGCGTATTTATTTCAGCTGATTACTTCTTTTTGTGCCATTTGTCGTCATCACCCTTTTCATAGTCATGTTTTACCGCCGCCCACGCCACTTTGTGCGCGGTTTCTTCCCGGCTGGCATCGCCCTGTCGATCGTCTTTATCTTTGTACTGATCCCAGGCGCTGTTGAATGCTTCTTTATAGATATCCTGTGCATGGGCGGGCAGCACATGCTGAACACTGTCCGGTAAGTCGGTTCGGGATTTAAACGGCATGATAAGTCCTCATTCAGGGATAAAACCTAAGTGTGGACGACAAGCGGCGCCGCTGCCACTCTACATAAAGATTTGAAATCTTAATGTCATAATTTGCTGTTATATATAAGAATATAATTTAAGTCTTATGAATATGGTCGCTTCAAATTGATAACTCATTATTCCCGTAAAATTAAGTAAACATACCCACGTTTAATCACAGGATCTGTTATTTTACGTGTCTGCAAATTTTACTAACTACACTAATTATGCACCTGCAAACATGGAGATAAAGAATGCCAACAACGATCGAGGCGGTTAAAACCCGCCACAAGGAGACCTCTCTCATTTTCCCGGTAGTGGCCCTGGCAGTGCTGCTGTTATGGGGAAGCAGCCAGTCACTGCCAGTGGTCATTGGTATCAACCTGCTGGCGCTGGTAGGGATTTTAAGCAGCGCATTTAGTGTGGTACGTCATGCCGATGTTCTGGCCCACCGTCTGGGCGAGCCTTATGGTTCATTAATTTTAAGTCTTTCCGTTGTTATTCTCGAAGTGAGCCTTATTTCCGCACTGATGGCGACCGGCGATGCCGCGCCCACGCTGATGCGCGATACGCTCTATTCCATCATTATGATTGTGACCGGCGGTCTGGTTGGCTTTTCGCTGCTGCTCGGCGGTCAGAAATTTGCCACGCAGTATATGAATCTGTTTGGCATTAAACAGTATTTGATCGCCCTCTTCCCGCTGGCGGTGATCGTGCTGGTGTTCCCGATGGCGCTGCCAGAGGGTAACTTCAGTACCTCGCAGGCACTGCTGGTGGCGCTGATTTCGGCGGCTATGTACGGCGTGTTTCTGCTCATTCAGACCAAAACCCACCAGAGCCTGTTTGTATACGAGCATGAAGACGATGGTGACGATCCGCATCACGGTAAGCCCTCCGCGCACAGCAGTACCTGGCATGCGCTGTGGCTGATCGTTCATCTGGTGGCGGTTATTGCCGTTACCAAAGTCAACGCAAACCCGCTGGAAACGCTGCTGACGGAGCTGAATGCCCCGGTGGCCTTTACCGGATTCCTGGTGGCGCTGCTGATCCTGTCGCCGGAAGGTCTGGGTGCGCTGCGCGCGGTGCTGAATAATCAGGTACAGCGTGCCATGAACCTGTTCTTCGGTTCGGTGCTGGCGACCATTTCTCTGACCGTTCCGGTCGTGACGCTGATCGCCTGGGCGACGGGTAATGATCTGGTGTTTAGCCTGGGCGGCCCGGAGATGATTGTGATGCTGTCGTCGCTGCTGCTGTGCCAGCTGTCGTTCTCTACTGGCCGCACCAATGTGCTGAACGGTGCTGCGCATCTGGCGCTGTTTATCGCCTATCTGATGACGATCTTTGCCTGACAACGGGTCTGGTCTGTAGGTCAGGTTAGCGAAGCGACACCTGACTTAACGACGGCACTTTGCCACGTTTCATGCCCGGCGGCGCAGGCTTGCCGGGCCTACTCAAACGCATACAGAAGTGAAAACGTCACGCCGGGATGGCGTGACGTTAAGGAAGGGTTTAGTTCTCGGTATCAAGCTCAGGGAAGCTTTTCACCAGATCGTCAATGGCTTTGATCTGGGTGAGGAACTGCTCCAGCTTGGCCAGCGGCAGCGCGGACGGGCCGTCACATTTCGCATGATCCGGATCCGGGTGCGCTTCGATGAACAGCCCCGCCAGACCGGTTGCCATACCGGCGCGCGCCAGTTCGGTCACCTGACCGCGACGACCGCTTGATGCTGCGCCAAAGGGATCGCGGCACTGCAGGGCGTGGGTCACGTCGAAAATAACCGGAGAGTTGCCGGAGACTTTCTTCATCACGCTAAAGCCCAGCATGTCCACCACTAAGTTGTCGTAGCCAAAGTTCGCGCCACGGTCACAAAGGATCACCTTCTCGTTTCCGCCCTCGCGGAATTTATCCACGATATTGCCCATCTGGCCCGGGCTGACGAACTGCGGTTTCTTCACGTTGATCACCGCACCGGTTTTCGCCATCGCTTCCACCAGATCGGTCTGACGTGCGAGGAAGGCCGGCAACTGGATCACATCAACCACTTCGGATACCGGCTGCGCCTGGCTGGCTTCGTGCACGTCGGTGATCACTTTAACGCCAAACGTCTGCTTCAGCTCCTGGAAGATTTTCATCCCTTCTTCGAGGCCTGGGCCACGGTAAGAGTGAATCGACGAGCGGTTGGCTTTGTCAAAAGAGGCCTTGAACACGTACGGGATACCCATTTTCTGCGTAACCGTGACGTAGTGTTCACAAATGCGCATCGCAAGATCGCGTGACTCGAGCACGTTCATACCGCCAAACAGCACGAACGGCAGGTCGTTTGCCACGTTAATATCGCCAATGCTAACCACTTTTTGTTTCATAGGATCGCCTTATCAGGTTTGGATCGGGAGTCATCAGTGCAGCGTGATCTGCTTGTGCGCGATGTTGTTAATCTGCGCGCGGATCATTTCGCTGATCGGATCTTCCGGACATTGTTCTACAAAATAACTTAAATCATTGAGCGCGACATGGTCGCAGTCGAGCTGGGCATAAATCAGCCCGCGGTCACGAATTTCATACGGATCTTCCGGATTGAACTGCAACAGCGCTTCGCTGGCGCGCAGGGCCAGCTCCATCTGCTGCTCTTCCATCAGCGCCGATTTCAGCGTATCCAGCAGCTTGCGGATCACCTCGGCGTTGTCGGCTTCATCCAGATCTTCATTGAACAGTTCCGCAATCGGACTGATATTGCCCTTCAGCCACACTTCGAGGGTGTGCTCGTCCAGCGTGTCGCCGTTGAACGGATTGATCAGCCACATTTCGCTGTCCATCCATTCGGCGCGTAAAATGAGCTGCGTCGGGAAAATCACCGGCATCAGCGGAATATCGAGCCTGCCGGCTACCCACAGCAGAATGGCGCCCAGAGAAACGGCGCTGCCCTGGCGATTTTTCAGCACGTGATCCAACCACAGTGCGTCGGACAGGCGGTAAACGCCGCGCGTGTCCTGGAAGCCCCACTCACCGTAAAACAGCTCGAGGAGTTTCTCCAGTTGCCAGTCCTGAGGCTTCGCCTCGCTAATCTCTTCCCGGGCCAGACTGACCAGCCCTTCCAGTTCATCGTAGACATACTGTGAGGGGAAATCATCACGGATCAACTCTGATACGAGGATCATCCCGTCACATAACGGTGCTTTATTAAATTCGAAATCTGCCAACGACTTCATCATTTACCCCAGTAACGGTATTTTTGTGGTGGCGAGTTTAATGATGATGTACAGCACCACCAGCTCCAGCAGAAAGGGGATAAACCCGGCCTGCTGGCTGCGCGGGCAATAATGACCGGCGCAAGAAAACCCAAAACGCAGTGATGATAACGCCAAATGACCTCTCCGTCAGCCATACACCTTCCTTTATAACGGCAAACGGCCCAGCGTCAGGCGTTCGTTATCGCCATAATCGCGGCAGGTTTCGATCTGCGCGTACTGCTCAGCGGCAAAACAGGCGCGCACTGCGGCCCCCTGCTGCCAGCCATGCTCCAGTACCAGCGTGCCGCCGGGCAGCAGGAATTGCCGGGCATGATGAATAATCCACGCCAGATCGGCCATGCCCTGATCGCCTGCTACCAGCGCAGTGCGCGGCTCAAAGCGCACGTCCCCCTGCGACAGGTGCGGGTCCTGCTCATCAATGTAGGGCGGATTGCTGACGATCATCGTAAACCGCTCGCCGTCCAGCGCGCTAAACCAGTGGCTTTGCTGCACGGTGACGTTACGGATTTGCAGATGCTCCGCGTTGCGGCGGGCAAGCTCCACCGCCTCAGGCATCCTGTCAACAGCGATGATGGCGCAGTCCGGGCGCTCACTTGCCAGCGCCAGCGCAATCGCGCCGGTGCCGGTACCGAGATCCAGAATACGACAAGGTGAGTCAGGAAGACGAGCAAGCGCCTGTTCCACCAGACATTCGGTGTCCGGGCGCGGTATCAGCGTGGCGGGCGAAACGAAAAGCGGCAATGACCAGAACTCCCGCACGCCCACCAGATGTGCTACCGGCTCGCCTGCGGCGCGGCGTGCCAGCAACGTAGTAAGCTGCGCCTGTTCCGCGTCCGTCAGCAACGTCTCGCCAAAAGCAAGAATGAAGGTGCGTGTCCGCCCGGTGACAAAACCCAGCAGGATCTCGGCATCGCGCCGCGGGCTGTCACTGCCCGCAAGCTGCCCCATGGCCAGGCGAAGCCAGGACTGATAATCCATCAGTCCTGCCCGGAAAGGGCGGCAAGCTGATCGGCCTGGTATTCGTGGACGATTGGATCAATCAGCATATCCAGTTTCCCTTCCATCACTTCATCCAGACGGTACAACGTCAGGTTAATGCGATGGTCGGTGACGCGGCCCTGCGGGAAGTTATAGGTGCGGTTGCGGTCGCTACGATCGCCGCTGCCCAGCAGGTTACGACGGGTGGAGGCTTCCGCCTGCTGGCGTTTGGCGATTTCGGCGGCGCGAATACGCGATCCCAGCACCGACAGCGCTTTGGCTTTGTTTTTGTGCTGGGAACGTTCGTCCTGACACTCCACCACGATCCCGGTCGGAATGTGGGTGATACGGATCGCCGAATCGGTGGTGTTAACGTGCTGACCGCCTGCGCCGGATGAGCGGAAGGTGTCGATACGCAAATCTGCCGGGTTGATGTCCGGCAGTTCCGCTTCCGGCAGCTCCGGCATCAGCGCCACGGTGCACGCTGAAGTATGAATGCGCCCCTGGGATTCGGTTGCGGGCACACGCTGTACGCGGTGGCCGCCTGATTCGAATTTCAGCCGACCATAGACGCCTTCACCGCTGACTTTGGCGATGATTTCTTTATAACCGCCATGTTCGCCTTCGTTAGCGCTCATGATTTCCACGCGCCAGCGGCGGGATTCCGCGTAACGGCTGTACATGCGGAACAGATCGCCGGCAAACAGTGCGGCTTCGTCGCCGCCGGTACCAGCACGAACTTCAAGGTACGCGTTACGTTCATCATCCGGATCGGTCGGCAGCAACAGCACCTGCAGGTGCTGTTCAAGCTGTTCGGTTTTCTCTTTCAGCTCGCGCAGTTCTTCCTGCGCCATGTCCCGCATTTCCGGATCCTCGAGCATCATCTGCGCGGTTTCCATGTCTTCCTGAACCTGTCGCCAGTCAGTAAAGCAGCGTGAGACATCGCTCAGTTGGGCGTATTCGCGCGATAAGGCACGAAAACGCTCCTGGTCGGCGATGGTCGACGCGTCACCCAGCAGCGCCTGAACTTCTTCATGACGCTCGTGCAGGGCTTCCAGTTTGGCAACGATAGAAGGCTTCATAGGCGTAAATGCACCCTGTTCTGTTATTAGAGGTTGTTGTGCTACTCCAGCCCGAGGCTGTTGCGCAGAATATGCAGGCGTTCGTCATCCCCGTTACGGGCGGCCTGCTGAAGAGATTTGGTTGGGGCGTGGATCAGCTTGTTGGTCAGTTTCCACGCCAGATCCTGCATGATGGCTTGCGCATCACCGCCCTTTTCGAGGGCCGCGAGGGCTTTGGCTGTCAGTTCATCCCGCACCTGTTCTGCCTGGCTGCGGTATTCGCGAATGGTCTCGCTGGCGCTTTGCGCACGCAGCCAGGCCATAAATTCGCTGGTTTCCTGCTCAACAATAGTTTCCGCTTCCACGGCGGCGGCTTTACGCTGCGCCAGGTTGTGGGAAATAATGCTTTGTAAATCGTCAACGCTGTACAGATAGGCGTTCGCCAGCTTGCTGACGTCCGGCTCGACGTCGCGCGGCACGGCAATATCCACCAGCAGCATCGGCTGGTTACGACGGGCTTTCAGGGCGCGCTCCACCATGCCTTTGCCGATGATGGGCAGCGGGCTTGCTGTGGAGCTGATAATAATGTCGGCGTCTTTCAGGCGTTCGTCGATGTCGCTGAGCGAAATCACCTCGGCTCCCACCTCATCCGCCAGCACCTGCGCACGTTCGCGAGTACGGTTGGCGATGATCATGCTCTTGACCTTATGCTCGCGCAGATGACGCGCCACCAGTTCGATGGTTTCACCCGCGCCCACCAGCATCACCGTGACGGTGGATAAGGATTCGAAGATTTGACGCGCCAGCGTACAGGCGGCGAAGGCGACAGAGACGGCGCTGGCGCCGATATCCGTTTCCGTGCGCACGCGCTTGGCAACCGAGAAGGATTTCTGGAACATACGCTCCAGTTCAGTGGCATTCAGATGTCCACGGCTGGAATCGGCGAACGCTTTTTTCACCTGCCCCAGGATCTGCGGCTCGCCCAGCACCAGCGAATCCAGACCGCTGGCAACGCGCATCAGATGGCTGACGGCATCGTTGTCCTGGTGCCAGTAGAGGCTTTTACGCAGCTCTTCTTCATTCAGATGATGGTAATCGCACAGCCAGCGAATCAACGCTTCCTGCAAATCGTCACGCTCTTCCACGCTCAGGTAAAGCTCGGTGCGGTTGCACGTCGACAGCACCACCCCGCCCTGCACCATTGGCTGTGCCAGCAGGCTTTCCAGCGCCTCGTCGAGCGTATCCGGCGAAAACGAAACACGTTCTCGCAACGCAACAGGCGCAGTTTTGTGGTTGATGCCGAGCGCTAAAAGGGTCATGTCAGCAGGAGTAGTACCAGTGTTGATAAGGTTAGTCTGTGCGCATCATACAGGATGCGTGAGGTCAATAAAAGAGAGCGCCCCCTTTTGGAGTAATCGATAATATAATGATTTAAGACAAGTTGAACGTAGACGCTGTGCCGCCGCAGCGCTAGCATTAACGATATAACTGCAACGTATTACAAGGATTTTTCCTCATTATGATGTCAGCCAATACCCGCCTGCTCCGCCTTCTGCCGCTCGCCAGCCTTGTGCTGACCGCCTGTACGCTCACCGCGCCAAAAGGACCGGGTAAAAGCCCTGACTCCCCGCAGTGGCGGCAGCATCAGCAGGACGTGCGTAATCTGAACCAGTATCAGACCCGCGGTGCCTTTGCCTATATTTCGCCGCAGCAAAAAGTGTATGCCCGCTATTTCTGGCAGCAAACCGGTCAGGATAACTACCGCCTGCTGCTGACCAACCCGCTGGGCAGCACTGAGCTTGAACTGACCGCCCGTCCGGGTAACGTGCAGATTGTGGATAATAAAGGTCAACGCTATACCGCCACCGATGCCGAAGAAACTATCAGCAAGCTGACCGGGATGCCTATCCCGCTCAACAGCCTGCGCCAGTGGATCCTCGGCCTGCCGGGCGATGCCACCGACTACAAACTCGACAGCCAGTATCGTCTTAGCGAGCTGAACTATGCCGAGGGCGGTAAAACCTGGAAAGTGGTGTATGGCGATTACGATGAGAAGACCAAACCGAGTATGCCCGCCAGCATGGAGCTGACCCAGGATGACCAGCGCATTAAGCTGAAAATGGATAACTGGATTGTGAAATGATGACCCAGTGGCCCTCTCCGGCAAAACTCAATCTGTTTTTGTACATCACTGGCCAGCGCAGCGACGGCTATCACGAGCTTCAGACGCTGTTTCAGTTTCTGGATTACGGCGACACCATCGGCATCGTGCCGCGTCACGACGGCGCTATTCGCCTGCTGACGCCGGTAGCTGGCGTTGCGGATGATGAAAACCTGATTGTGCGGGCCGCGCGTTTATTAATGGATGCTGCGCGCCAGCGTGACTGTTTACCTGTCGGCAGCGGCGCTGATATCCGCGTTGAAAAGCGGCTGCCGATGGGCGGCGGGCTGGGCGGCGGCTCCTCTAATGCCGCCACCGTGCTGGTGGCGCTGAACCAGCTCTGGGGCTGTGGCTTATCGGTAGATGAACTGGCAGAGCTGGGCCTGCAACTTGGCGCGGATGTGCCGGTGTTTGTACGCGGTCACGCGGCCTTCGCGGAGGGCGTGGGCGAGCAACTGACGCCGGTCGATCCGCCGGAAAAATGGTATCTGGTGATGCACCCAGGCGTAAGCATCCCGACACCGGTCATTTTCAAAGATCCTGATTTGCCAAGAGACACGCCGAAAAGGTCAATTAATACGTTGCTAAATTGTGAATTCAGCAACGATTGCGAGGTTATCGCAAGAAAACGTTTTCGCGAGGTTGATGCCGCGCTTTCCTGGCTGTTAGAATACGCGCCGTCGCGCCTGACTGGCACAGGAGCTTGTGTCTTTGCTGAATTTGACACCGAGTCCTCTGCACGTCAGGTGCTGGAGCAAGCCCCGGACTGGCTACATGGTTTTGTCGCGAAAGGTGTAAACCTTTCTCCACTACACCAGGCTATGTTTGGGCAACCAGAGCTCCGGTGACAACGTCACCTTGTTCCAGACGTTGCATCGCGCTCTTTAATACACCGCTGGATAGCGTTATGCCTGGCCCGCACAGTTTTCGGCGACGCTATCCACCACTGGACGCATGCCTGAGGTTCTTCTCGTGCCTGATATGAAGCTTTTTGCTGGTAA
>Ga0302349_1001031_pt1 | contig 24947 bp, 18 predicted proteins | sample PhyAR1_FD_202176 | JGI IMG/M metagenome (GOLD analysis project Ga0302349, IMG submission 202176) | Leaf surface microbial communities from alfalfa plants in UC Gill Tract Community Farm, Albany, California, United States - DLSL A.R1... | ecosystem: Host-associated > Plants > Phyllosphere >...
TTTGTATTTGGTGCGGATCCAGTCCTGGATTTCTTTGGAGTGCAGCACGTTCACCAGCGCCACGATATCTTTTTTCTTCTCGTCGCCGCGATGCACGGTAATGATGTTGGCATACGGGTTATTTTCACCGCTTTCTACCGCCACCGGATCTTTCACCGGATCCAGGCCCGCGTCGATAGCGTAGTTGGCGTTGATCACCACCGCATCGCCTTCGTCGTTGTTATACATCTGCGGCAGCAGAGAACCTTCCACGTTCGGCAGGAACTGCAGTTTTTTCGGGTTTTCCACGATGTCGCTGATGCGCGCATTCACTTTGCTCACGCCCGGCTTCAGCTTGATCACGCCCTCTTTTTCAAAGATAGAGAGGATACGGCCTTCTTCTGCAACTGCGTCACGCATGATGATTTTCCCGCCTTCCGGCAGATCTTTCAGCGATTTGTATTTTTTGGAGTAGATGCCAATCGGCTCAATGTGGATCGCGCCCGCATTGACGAAATCATACGTTTTGTCGCCTTCATGATCTTTCAGCACGCTGTTCAGGTAAGGAATGTGCTGGAAGTAGTTAGCATCGATGTCGCGGCTGGCCAGCGCCGTGTTCGGCAGGATGTAATCCTGGAACGGACGGATTTCCAGATCGATACCCTCTTTTGCCAGAATCGGCTTCGCCTGCTCCAGAATTTCGGCGTGTGGCACGTTAGACGCGCCAACGGTCAGGGTATCCGCCCAGGAAGCAAAGCTCAGGGCGCTTAAGGTTGCGGCGGCGATCAGTGTCAGTGTTTTGTTCATGATGTTGGTTTCCAATAATTGTTATGTTTAGCGTTTGTCTAACAGAGAAGTCACCACGTCGCCGCAGAACTGAATGATGAAGACGATGATTAAGATAGTCACCGTCGCCACCAGCGTGACGTCGTTGTGGTTACGCTGGAATCCTTCCAGATAAGCAAGATTTCCTAAACCGCCTGCGCCGATCACCCCGGCCATGGCGCTGTAGCTCACCAGTGCAATCAGCGTCACGGTAATACCGGACACCAGCGCGGGTGAGGATTCAGGGATTAACACCCGGAAAACAAGGGTACTGAGGCGCGCGCCCATCGAACGCGTGGCTTCAATCACCCCTTTGTCCACTTCACGCAGGGCGATCTCCACCAGTCGCGCATAAAACGGCGCGGCCCCGACAATCAACGCTGGCAGCGCGGCGTTTGCGCCGAGAATGGTGCCGATCAGCGTCTTGGTGAAAGGGATCAGCAGCACAATCAAGATAATGAACGGGATCGAGCGGAACACGTTCACGATCAGCGAAATCACGCTGTAAACCGGCTTGTTCTGGAACAGCCCGCCTTTGGCGGTCAGAAACAGCGCCAGCCCCAGCACGATGCCGAGCGCGAAGGTCGCCACGCCGGAGAGCGCGGTCATATATAAGGTTTCAAGCGTGGCGGCCCACAGTTGATCCCACTTCAGATGCGGCAGTAAGTTCTCAGCCATGTTTAATCACCTCGCCTTCAATATCGCTTGTGCGCAAATCTGCGAGGATATTGTTCAGTTGTTCATCATTTGCCACCACCTGCACCCACAGTTGCCCGAACACGCCGTGCGCGGTTTGCGTCATTTTGCCGTGCAGAATATTGAACGGCAGGCCGTAGCGCAGGGTCAGTTCGCCGACAATCGGCTGGTGCGTGCTGTGTCCGGTAAAGGTCAGCTTGATCACGCTGCCGTGCTGCTCGTTCGCCAGTTCCGGGTTAAAGGCTTCTTCTTCCGCATACTGGCTCACCTGGCGCACAAACTGGCGGGTGATCGGCTGTTGCGGATGGGTGAAGACGTTAATCACATCGCCCTCTTCCACCACTTTACCGTTCTCCATCACCGCCACGCGGTCGCAAATCTTGCGCACCACATGCATCTCATGGGTGATGAGCACAATCGTCAGTTTGAAACGGCGGTTAATATCCAGCAGCAGATCGAGGATCTGATCGGTGGTTTGTGGATCGAGCGCTGACGTCGCCTCATCGCATAACAGCACGTCAGGATTGTTCGCCAGCGCGCGGGCGATGCCGACACGCTGTTTTTGCCCGCCGCTCAGCTGCGACGGGTACGCATTTTCGCGGCCGGTCAGCCCCACCAGCTCGACCAGTTCACTGACGCGGGCGTTGATCGCCGCTTTCGACGCGCCCGCGATCTGCATGGAAAACGCGATGTTTTCCGCCACCGTGCGCGACCACAGCAAGTTAAAGTGCTGGAACACCATGCTGATTTTCAGGCGGGCCTGGCGCAGCGCTTCGCCACGGGCGGCGGAAATATCATGGCCGTTAATCGTCACGCTGCCGGAGGTCGGTTTTTCCAGCCCGTTCAGCAACCGGATCAGCGTGCTTTTACCCGCGCCGCTGTAACCGATAATGCCGTAAATTTGCCCCTGCTCAATCGTCAAGTTAACGCTGTCCACGGCGGTGATCGGCACCTTTCCATGGTCGAAAATCTTAGAAATATTACTCAGGACGATCATATTGTTGTTTTGTCCGTTTGGCGGTTTAGCAGTATGGATGTCTGGAAGATAATAATCAGCCGCAATTATTTTTGAAATAGAAATATTGATATGAGTTATAACTTTTTGTTCTAAATGGCGTCCGGTCTGCGTTTCAGCGCTGCGAATTTATCCGGCAATGCATTGCCAGAAAACGCAATAAGTCCGCTCTGCGTAAACAAAAGGGAAGTAAAGCCCCGCGCGCCGCCGCAACCAGCGACTATGCTTAATCCTGGCTGCTCAAAGGAGAACCCTCCCGCTATGTGGATTAACGCTTTAATCGTGGTGATAAGTATCATCGCAATGGAAGGCATCGCCGCCTTTACGCACCGCTACATCATGCATGGCTTCGCCTGGCGCTGGCACGAATCGCACCATACGCCGCGCACGGGCTGGTTCGAACTTAACGATCTGTTTGCGGTGATTTTTGCGCTGGTAGCGATTGCGCTGATTGCCGTCGGCACCATGGGCGTCTGGCCGTTACAGTGGATTGGTGCCGGGATGACCGCCTACGGCGCGCTCTATTTTCTGGTACATGACGGGCTGGTACATCAGCGCTGGCCGTTTCACTGGGTGCCGCGCAAAGGGTATTTAAAGCGGTTGTATCAGGCGCACCGGCTGCATCATGCGGTACGCGGGCGCAAAGACTGCGTCTCCTTCGGCTTTTTATATGCCAGCAAGCCGTCCGATCTTCAGGCCGAATTGCGCAGGCGACATGCCCGCCGCCCTAAACAGGACGCTGCCACAGATCCGCAGCGCGAGGCACCACCGCCTTCATCTTCGCCATAGCCACCTGACCGGGCGCAGCCATCAGCAGGGCGATTTTCTCGCTTTTACTGGTGCGCGCCCGTGACTCCCAGGCCCGCGCCCCCGCCGCTTTCACCTTCACGCCAATTTCCCGGTACACGCTGCGCGCGGTAGTGATCGCCAGCGCACAACGCGGTGGCAGTGCGCCGACGCCCGCCAGCGCCGACGCGTAATAGGGTTCGGCAGCGTCGATGAGCCGCGCGGCAACGTGCGCCAGCGCCAGCCGGTTCTCGCGCTGGGCGTAATTGTCCGGCGTCAGCCCCGCCTCGTGCAGCCATTGTGCCGGGAGATAGCAGCGGCCCACGGCGGCATCGTCAATAATGTCGCGGGCGATATTGGTCAACTGAAACGCCAGCCCCAAATCGCAGGCGCGATCGAGCACCCGTTCATCGTGCACGCCCATAACCTTCGCCATCATCAGCCCCACCACGCCCGCCACGTGATAGCAGTAGCGCAGCGTGTCATCGAGCGTGTCGTAGCGCGCGCCCGCCACGTCCATGGCAAAACCGTCGAGATGATCGAACGCCAGCCGGGAGGGAATATCGTGCATCAGCGCCACTTCCTGAAACGCCGCGAACGCCGGTTCCTCCATCTTCAGCCCTTCGTAAGCCTGAAGCGTGGCGATGCGCAGCAGCGCCAGCCGCTTTTGCGCCTGCTCCTCGTCGAGTTCTGATCCCTGCATCCCCAGGGTTTGATCGTCAATCACGTCATCACAATGGCGGCACCAGGTATAGAGCATCAGCACGCTGCGGCGCGTTTGCGGATCAAAGAGCTTCGCGGCGGCGGCAAAGCTGTTGGAGCCTGCCGCCATGGTGTGCGTCGCGTGGTCGAGTAACGTCTGCGTGCTCATTGTAAATCCTCCAGCATTAAACGGGCGGTGGCCTTTGCCGAGCCGACGACGCCGGGGACACCTGCGCCGGGGTGCGTCCCCGCGCCCACCAGGTAAAGATTGGTGATGTCGCTGTCGCGGTTGTGCGGCCGGAACCAGGCGCTCTGGGTGAGCAGCGGTTCCAGCGAAAACGCCGATCCGAGATGCGCATCCAGGGTGTCGCGGAAATCCTCCGGGGTAAACATCCGGTGCGTCACCAGTTGCTCGCGCAGGCCCGGCATATAGCGCGCTTCCAGATAATCAAAAATCCGCTCCCGCAGGCGCGGGCCTTCCACCGACCAGTCCAGCGGCGCATTGCCCAGATGCGGCACCGGGGCGAGCACGTAAAAACTGCCGCAGCCCGGCGGCGCGAGCGTCGGATCGGTCACGCAGGGCGAGTGCAGGTAAAGCGAAAAATCGTCAGCCAGCGTCGCGCCGTTAAAAATGTCATGGATCAGCGCCTCATAGCGCGGGCCAAAACAGATGGTGTGATGCGCAAGCTGCGGGTGCGGCTGGTTAAGGCCAAAATAGAGCACGAATAACGAGTTGCTCATTTTTTTGCGCGTAAGCGTCGTGGCCCGCTTCTGCCCGATGGCCGACTTTCCGAGCAGCTTTTTATAGGTGTTAACCACATCGCCATTAGAAGCCACCGCACTGGCGGCAAAGGTACGGCCATCTGCCAGCGTCACCTGACGGGCGCGGTTATCCTGCACCTCGATCTGCGTTACCTTAGCGTTAAGTTCCAGTTCGCCGCCCAGATCGCGGAACAGCCGCACCATGCCGTCAACCAGCGCGCCGGTGCCGCCTTTGGGAAACCAGACGCCCCACTCCCGCTCAAGCGCATGGATCAAGGTATATATAGAAGATGTGGCAAAAGGATTACCGCCCACCAGCAGCGAGTGAAAAGAAAACGCCTGCCGCAGATGCTCATCTTCTATAAAGCGCGACACCGCCTGGTAAACGCTCTGCCATGCCTGCAATTTCAGTAGCTGTGGCCCGGCACTCAGCATGTCGCGGAACGACAAAAACGGCACCGTCCCCAGACGCAGATAGCCTTCCTGGAACACCGCCTGCGAATAGGCGAGAAACTTGCGGTAGCCTTCCACATCGCGCGGATTAAAGCGGGCGATCTGCGCCTCCAGCCCCGCCGAATCGTTATCGTAATCCAGCGTTTTGCCGCTCTCCCAGCACAGGCGGTAAAACGGCTTCACCGGCAGCAGCGTGACATAATCCGCCAGACGTTTTCCCGCCAGGGTAAAGAGTTCTTCAAGAGCGCTGGGATCGGTGATCACCGTCGGCCCGGCGTCAAAGGTGAAGCCCTGATCCTGATACACATACGCCCGTCCACCGGGCTTATCGCGCTGCTCAAGCACCACGGTGGGAATGCCCGCTGCCTGCAGGCGGATCGCCAGTGCCAGTCCGCCAAATCCTGCGCCAATAATGACCGCTTTTTTCATTTGATCCCTCGTTGAAAGGTAAACGCCGCGCGTAACGCCTCGCCCGGCGGTACCGGGGGCTTTCCTGTTAAAATGCGGGCTTTGTCGCGCCACGTCAGTTTGCCGGCGTAGAACCGCGCAACAGTGGCATCCGGCAGGGTGTAAAAACGCTGCATCACCCGCCAGCGGTTTTCACTTTTCCCGGCCAGAAACAGCATCCGGTTGAGCAGGCGAAAATAGCCCTGCGCCCGCCAGTTCTGCATGGATAATTCACGCGTCAGCGCGAACAGGCTGGCCGCGTCAAAGGGGGCGTGAGCGGCGATCCGATCCGCCAGCGTCGCCGCCTGCGGCAGTGAATAACCGGTGGTCGGATGAAACAGCCCGGCACGCAGTCCGGCGCGCGGCTGCCCGTGGGCGGTCTGCCAGAAAGCGGTGATATCCCCGGAAAGCGTAATCGGCAGACAGCCGGATTCTTCACGTTGCAGGGTGCGCAACGACCACTGTTTTGCCGCCGCGTATTCACCGATCGTCTCGCGCAGCGCGGGCAGCGAAAGCTGCGGGCTGTCGGCATAGCGCGTGTCTTCAATCAGCAGGGTGTCCGGGGAGAGCGGCAGCGTATAAACAAAACGGTAGCCCTGAGTTTGCGCCACCGTCGCGTCCATGATGATCGGCGCGGTCAGGCCGTGCGGCGCATCAAGCTGCCACTCCTGGCCGACAAACACCTGATAGCCGGTGTACAGATTCGCATCCGGCTGCATTCCCCGCCCGTCGATCACTGCCCGCGCGGGGATCTGCTCGCCGCTCGCCAGCGTCACGCTATCCGGGGTGAGCGCCGTGACCTCGCAGTTCAGCCACAAATTGTCACCCAGCGCCTGCGCCAGACAGTCGGCGAAGTGCGCGGAAGTGACTGAGTAATAGCCGCCGGGCAGATGGCGCGTAAAGGCGGGAAAGTGTACGTCATAGCCTTTCCAGGCGTGGGCCACCAGCGGCGCAATCCAGGCGTGCTGCGTCGCATTGAGATCGTCATGATGAAATGACCAGGTGTGATTGCCGCCCGCCACCGGGCCGGATTCAATCATTAAGACGTTAAGCGCGGGCCAGCGCTGTTTTAAGCGCCAGGCGATCAGGCCGTTTGCCAGCCCGCCGCCAACCAGAATCAGATCCCTCACCGTAGTTCCATGCTCCGTAGCGGGTGTGTCGGGCGAAATGGGGTTATCGCCTGTTCGATCAGCGAGGCCGCGTGGGGCGCGCCTCCGGCTCTGCGCAACTGCTCGCAGGCGGCGGTGATGCGCTGGCGGTAGCGATCGTCATTGAGTAAGGCGTCGAGCTGCTTCGCCATGTGGCTGCGGGTGGCAAAGCGTGAGACGCGCCGCCCAATCTGGCTGTACGCCACGCGCGCCGCCACCGCAGGCTGATCGAACGTAATCGGGATCGCCAGCAGCGGGGTCGCCGCTGCGATGGCATCAAGCACAGTGTTCAGCCCGCCGTGGGTGATCACCACATCGGCGTCACGGATCGCCGCAGGCTGATCGACAAAGCCGCGCACCGCGCTGGCTCCGCTGCGATAGAGCGATTCCACTTCGGCGTCGGTCAGCCCGTCGCAATGGGCGATCATCACTTTCGCCCCCACGTCCTGACAGGCGGCAGCGATTTTGTGAAACAGTCCGGCGCGATGCCCCTGAAGCGTGCCGAGCGAGGCCCAGGCACGCGGCGGCACCGCCCGTGGATGGCTTTTTACCGCCACCGGCGGGGTATCCCGGAGCGCACCCACATAATGAAAACAGGCGGGCGGCTGATGACGGGGAAAATCAAGCGCCGGAATGCACTGGGCGATTTGCAGCAGCGGCGATAAACATTCGTCGAGGCGCTGGCGCGGCGACAGGCCAAAGCGTTGAGCATGATGAGCAATAACGCGCCCGTGCGGCTGCATCAGGCGGTCATAAATACGCTCGCTGGCATGGTAAAGCCGCTGCGCTTTTTCATCCTGGCGGTAGTTAAACGGCATCACCGGCAGCGGATAGTGCGGCTCGCGGTTGACCGGCAGCGCGCACGCCACCGAGATATAAGGCAGGCCCAGCGCCTGGGCCACCAGGCCCCCGGCAGGCTCCATCTGATCGACAATCAGCGCATCCACCGCCAGCCGCTGTACGATGTCCGGCAACTGCTGGCACAAAACGTCCGTCAGCCGGGAGAGCGCGCCAATCACCCGAAACAGATGCCCGGCGCTGGTGTGCGTCACCTCGCGCTGGGCGTCACGCAGCGCCGGTGAAAGGGGGTAAAAATCGTCCCCCTCCCCTTCGGCGATAAAGGTCACGCGATGCCCACGGCTGACAAGGTGGTGCGCCAGCGCGCGCATCGCCTGTAAATGACTGAACAGCGGCGGTGCAACCACCGCAAAATGACTCATACGCCGCCCTGGATCTTGTGCAGTTCGGCGTTTTTCAGCGCGGTCAGGTTGGCGCTGCCGGTGCAGAAACAGGCCACCCGGAGTTGTTCGATCAGCACGTTGAAATGGTCGATGACCTCTTCCGTCGATGCGCCCGCGCTGCCGAGCACGGCGGCGGCCTGACCGACCAGCGACGCGCCCAGGCGGATCGCTTTCGCGGCGTCAACGCCATTCTGAATACCACCGGACGCGATCACCGGCACCTGCGGATAGGCGGTGCAGATCCCCGTCAGGGCGTCGGCGGTAGGAATACCCCACCCGGCAAAGACCTTCGCCACATCCCGCTGATGGCGGGAGGTCGCCCGTTCGCCTTCGACGGCAGCCCAACTGGTGCCGCCCGCGCCCGCGACGTCAATCATCGACACGCCGACATCAATCAACTGCCCCGCCACCTGCGGTGAAATCCCCGCGCCCACCTCTTTGACCACCACCGGTACCGGCAGCGCGCGCACCACGGCGGCAATCGCCGCCAGCCGCCCGCACCAGTCGCGGTCGCCACCGGGCTGGAGCGCCTCCTGAAGCGGGTTGAGATGGACGATCAGCGCATCGGCTTCAATCATCTCCACCGCACGGCGGGCATAATCCAGCCCCTGCGCGCCGGAAAGCTGCGCCGCCCCCAGATTCGCCAGCAGCGGAATCGACGGCGCTAACTGGCGCAGCGATTTATCCAGCCCGCTGTCGTAGCGGCTTTCCAGCGCCACGCGCTGCGAGCCGACGCCCATCGCAATATTCAGCGCCTGCGCCGCTTGTGCCAGATGGCGGTTAATCTCCCCGGAACGCGCCGCGCCCCCGGTCATGGAACTGATCAGCAGCGGAGCATCAAGACGTTTATTAAACAGTGAGGTGGAGAGATCGATGGCGGCGTAATCCAGTTCCGGCAGCGCGCAGTGGGTAAAACGCCAGTGCTCAAATCCCGACGTGACCGTTGATTGCGCGCGGCGGGGATCGAGCACGATATCCAGATGATCGTTCTTACGCTGAACCAGACTGGCTTCTTTCATTCCTGCTTCCTTGGGTATTCAGGCGATCTTCATGATCGGCGTATTCATTGCCGTGATGTTTTCAACCCATGCATGCATAAACTGACGGATGGCATTACCCTGGAGGTGGGCAACGGTTAAATGGCGATCCGCAGACTGAATATGTTCGTGGAGCTTTTTATACGCGGCATCTTTTCCCAGCACATTGACCAGCGTTGATTTCCCCGCGTCCTGATGCGGATCTTTACCGGTGGTCGCATGGCTATCGCACAGATCGTCCATCAGCTGAAACGCCTGGCCGAAATCCAGCGCAAACTCGCGTAATTTTTGCCGGGTGACGTCGCCCGATCCGCTGACAATGGCAATGATTTGCAGCATCGCGCTAAACAGGATGCCGGTTTTGAGATGGTTGGTATCAAGAATGGATTCGGTTGAGCAGGCTGAACGGCCCTCGCTGAGATCGCGGAACTGCCCCAGCACCAGCCCCTGCACGCCCACCGCACCGGAGAGTTCGCTGACCACCTGGGCGCGGCTTTCTCCTGCCAGCTCAGGGCTTGCCGAAGCCAGGCCGAACGCTTTTGACAGCAGGCCGATGGCGGCGAGGATCGCCACGCTTTCACCAAATTTTTTATGGGTGGTTGGCAGCCCGCGCCGCATATCGGCGTTATCCATACAGGGCATATCGTCCAGCACCAGCGAGGCGGTGTGGATCATCTCCACCGCGCAGGCGAGATCCAGCAGCGTGTGCTTCGGGCCACGAAAGCCCAGATCGTGAGCGGTCAGCAGCATCAACAGCGGTCGGATGCGTTTTCCGGGGGCCATGACGCTTTCACGCATTGCGAGGCTCACCACGTCATGGCTTTCCGGCTCCGGCAGCAGCGCCTGCAAATGGTCTTCAATCGACTTCTTTAGTACGCCCGGGTCGCAATTGTGCGAAACAGCGCTATCACTACGGATCAACATTGCGACATCACCCATCAGAATTTCTTTACTTGTTGATTTAAACGTAGACCGGGCCGGAGGGGTGCGCCATAACGCAACAGGTTTTTTACACTGAATAAACAAACCCTCACCCCGGCCCTCTCCCTGAGGGAGAGGGAGTAGTTCGGCGGACTGGGTTTTCCCCCTCTCCCATGGGGAGAGGGCCGGGGTGAGGGGGAAATCTCATCACCCGCTTCACCCGTACCAGCTATACCCTTTTGGCACGCGGGAGAATCCGACGGCGCGCAGGGTGGCGTCGAGCGGGGAGGTGGCAACAGGTTTGCCGTTGACCAGTTCAAGCGTAAAGGTGCCGTGTTTGCGCCGCCCGAGCGCCGTCGCCAGCGATGTCAGCGCCGCTTTCTGCCAGTGCGCCATCTCCTGATCGTCAAACGTCAGCAACTCCTTCCCGCCCTGCGCCAGATAAAGCACCAGCCTGCCACGCCAGATCACCACCAGCGCGCCGCTGCGTCGGGTGGGACGGCTGGTCGCCGCACATGGCGGCCAGCCGGTGATCGCGCCAAACGGACTGGCGGGATCGAGGGCGGAAAGCGTCACCGCCACGCTCTCCTGGCGTCGGGCTTCATCGATCATGCGCAGCCGGTCGATGGTCGCGGTGTCAGAAAACTGCGCCCCGCCCAGCCCTTTTACAAAATGACCGCGCAGGATGCGCCCGGCGTCCTCCATGCCGCGCAGCAGCGGCGTCAGGGCCGGGAAACCGCCGGGGATCTGCTCGCTCACCGCCGCCCCCCGGGTGATGATCCCGTAGCGATCGAGCATATTTTCTGCCAGCGCCAGCGCCTGGATCGTCGGAGCCACCGGTTCACGCAATATCCGCGACCAGCGCCCCGCTACCGTGGCTGTACTGACGGGCTGCCGCTCCCGCGCACCCATGCTGGTATAACTCACCAGCCGCCCGCGCCGGGTGCGCAGCGCGCGCGACGGACGGCGACTGGTCACGCCTGCCGGACCGGTCAGCCCCCGCAGCGCCACCCACGAATCGGTAGTCACATAGCCCTGCCACGCCAGATCCCACAGCGTGGCCTGTACTTCCTGCGGATCGGTATCCGCCAGTTGCGCCTGAATTTGCCAGGCGAAATACGCCCCGCCGTCCGCGAGCGCTGCCAGCACCGCATGATGGCGCGGCGAGAGGCGGTCGGGATCGTCATCAGGCGGCGTCAGCGTTTCAGCGGCAAACTCGCGCAGGTGCAGCGCCACCAGTCCGTCGTTTTTGCCCGCCGCTTTATGCCCTGACCAGATCGCCTCCCCGGTCGCCAGCAGTTCGTCGAGCATCGCAGGCTGATAATCAGCGACCCTGGCGGGGAAAATCTGCGCCTCCCAGATCGAGGCGGGCAGCGCTACGCCCGCCAGTTGCTCAATCACCCGCGCCACGCCGTTAATGCCTTCGTATGCGCCGTGAGCCGCGTCGGTATGCGCGGTGGCGTCGCTGACCAGCCCGTGCCGCTCCAGTAACAGCATCACCCACGCCTGCACCGCCACCGGACGGGTGGCCTCGCGCGCGGCCTGTAACGATCGCAGTTTCAGGCGACGGAACACCTCGCTGGCGACCCATTCGCCGTCGGCTGTCGCGCTCTGGCTGAAGTTACCGGAGAGCAGAGTGCCCTGCTCGCGAAGCGCCGTCAGCGCATCCCCGGCAACGGCGACGCCAAGGCCAAAATGCGCGGCCGCCTGTGCGGTGGTGAACAGGGTATGGGTGCGGGCGTAGCGGCGCAGCAAATCTCGCAGGGGATCGGGCAGCGGCGTCAGAAACGCGGCGGGCAGCGACGGCGGCAGACGTGTGCCGAGCGCATCGCGCAGCCGGGCCGCATCTTCAACCACCGCCCAGCGCTTTTCATCGGCAATAGTCACGCGGATGATTCGCCGGGCTTTCTCCAGCGCCCGCAAATGGTCTGCACAGGCGTCGGGCGTCTCTTCGATACGCAGCATAATTTCTGTTTCGCTAAGCGGGCCGAGATCGCGCAGCAGATCCACCAGCCCTTCCATCCCCACCGCCTGACGCCCGGCGGCGCGATGTTGCAGTTCCTCTTCGACCTGCATGACGACAGCCGGATCGAGCAGTTCGCTGATGTCCGTCTGGCCTAACAGTTCACCGAGCAGGCTGCTGTCGAGCGCCAGCATCGACGCCTGACGTTCGGCCAGCGGCGCATCGCTGGCGTACATAAATTCCGCCACGTAGCCAAACAGCAGCGGCGCGGCGAAGGGGGACGGCGTCTGGGTGTTGACGTCGCAAAGCTGGATCTCGCCCTGCTGCACCCGCTCCATCAGGCGGTGCAGCGCGGGCAGGTCGTAGACATCCTGCAAACATTCGCGGGCGGTCTCCAGCAGCACCGGAAAATCCGCATATTCGCGGGCCACCGCCAGAAGCTGGCTGGCGCGTAAACGCTGTTGCCAGAGGGGAGAACGCTTGCCGGGCGAGCGCCGGGGCAGAAGCAGCGCGCGCGAGGCGCACTCCCGAAAGCGGGCGGCAAACAGCGCCGAGTTGCCCACGCCTTCCGCCACGGCGCGTTGCAGGCGGTCGGGATCGAAAATAAACAGTTCCGCGCCCGGCACCCTGCCGTCGGTATCCGGGAAGCGGGCGATGATGCCGTCGTCGCTGGCGGCAATCGCGGGGTCCAGCCCCATCCGCAGACGGATCCGGTCGGCAATCGCCTGCGCCCAGGGCGCATGAACCCGCTTGCCGTAAGGCGAATGCAGGATCACCCGCCAGTCGCCGGTTTCATCGCGGCAGCGCTCCACCACCAGCGTCCGGTCGGTGGGCAGAATGCCGGTGGCCTCCTGCTGTTCACAGAGCAGCGTCAGAAGATTTTGCGCGGCGCTCGCGTCCAGTCCGTCCCGTTGCAGGGCGTTAAGCAGCGCCGGTTCCGGCTGTGAGCCTGTCGCCCGCAGAAATTCACCAATGGCTTCCCCCAGTTCCGCCGGGCGGCCCACGCCCTCGCCACGCCAGAACGGTAGCCGCGCCGAACGGCCAGGTGCGGGCACCACCACCACCTGATCGTGGGTGATCTGCTGGATGCGCCAGGAGGTCGCGCCGAGGGTGATGATGTCGTTAACCCGCGATTCGAACACCATCTCTTCGTCAAGCTCCCCCACCCGCCGCGATCCCGCCTGCTCCTCGCCTTCGGGCAGGATCACCGTGTACATACCGCGATCGGGGATGGTGCCGCCGCTGGTCACCGCCAGGTGCTGGGCTCCGGGGCGCGCCATCAGCAGGTCGTTTTCCCGATCCCAGATCAGACGCGGGCGAAGCTGGCTGAAGGCGTCCGAGGGATATTTCCCCGCCAGCATATCCAGCGTGGCGTCAAAGGCCGCGCGCGGGAGAGTGCGGAAGGGATCGGCGCGGCGCACGGTGTCGTACCACTCGTCCACCCGCAGCGTGTCCATGGCGACGGCGGCAATGGTCTGCTGGGCGAGCACGTCCAGCGGATTGCGCGGCGGGGTGAGGGTTTCGAGCCGTTTTTCCCGCATCCGCCGCACGATCACCGTGGCATCCACCAGATCGCGGCGGGTACGCGGGAACATCACCCCGGACGAGGTGCCGCCCACCTGGTGACTGGCGCGGCCCACGCGCTGCAAGGCGCTGGCCACCGACGGCGGCGCGCCGACCTGGATCACCAGATCCACCAGCCCCATGTCGATGCCCAGTTCGAGGCTTGAGGTCGCCACCACGCAGCGTAATTCGCCCGCTTTCAGCGCCGATTCGATCTCTTTGCGCTGCTCTTTGGATACCGATCCGTGGTGCGACCGGGCGATATACGCGCCCACTCCCTCCGTGCGCTTTTCCACGCCGCCGGAAAAGGAGTGCAGCGTGGCAGTTTCAACCACTGGCTGTTCGCCCTGCCGTAGCGCATAGAGTTCGTTGAGGCGGGCGGTGAGCTTTTCCGCCAGTCCACGGGTGTTGGTGAAGATGATGGTTGATTGCCGCGCCAGCACTTCGTCGAGAATGCGCGCTTCAACATGCGGCCAGATCGAGCCGCCCGCCCCTGCCCGCCCGGAGGGATCGCCCGCATCCGGGCGGCCCGGAATATCGGTCATATCCTCGACGGGCACGACGACCCGCAGATCCAGTTTTCTGCCGGACGGCGGGTTAACGAGAGTCACCGGCTGGCTGCCGCCGAGAAATTCCGCGATGCGCGACACCGGATGCACGGTGGCCGACAGCCCGACACGCTGGGCGGGAACGGCGAGCAGGGCGTCGAGACGCTCCAGACTCAGCGCCAGCTGGGAGCCGCGTTTGGAACCGGCCATGGCGTGCACCTCATCAATGATGATGGTGTTGATCCCGCGCAGCGTCTCCCGCCCCTGGGAGGTGAGCAGCAAAAACAGCGATTCCGGCGTAGTGATGAGGATATCCGGCGGCGTGCGCAGAAGTTTTGCCCGCTCAGCGGTGGGCGTATCCCCGGAACGCACACCCACGGTGATCGGGGTGGCCGTCAGTCCCTGGCGCTGCCGTTCCGCGCTGACGCCTTCAAGAGGAATGCGCAGATTGCGTTCCACATCAGTGGCCAGCGCTTTGATCGGCGAGATGTAGAGAATGCGCGTGGCGGTCTTTTTGTCGGGCTTCTCAGGCGGGTGCGCCTTCTCTTTAAACAGCGCGTCGATGGCATGTAAAAAGGCCGCCAGCGTTTTGCCGGAACCGGTGGGTGCGACGATAAGACTGGGCTTTCCCGTGGCAATCGCCCGCCACGCCTCGCGCTGTGCATCGGTCGGTGCTCGAAATGCAGCCACAAACCAGTCGCGGGTCGGCGCGGCAAAAAGGTTTAAGGGATCGTCGTTGGGATGATCGTTGTGCATGGCGTCCAGGCGGTCAAAAAGAGATAGCTCAAAGTTAGCCCATTACGCCTGTTTTGAAAGGTCTTTAACCCTTCAGTTAGCAAGGGAATTGCGAGGCGTAACGCAAACCGCAGCGGGGAAAGGTGATATTTATAAGATATTAGCTATCGAATCCGTCGATTCAATCAAGTATCCCAATCTTAAAGCAGCCTATATCGTAGCGGCAGTGATAAAAATAAACGGAGCAAGTTATGAGCACTATTGATGAGAACGTCCCCTCAGCCTCTGCTGGCAAGTGCCCTTTTCATGAACACAGCGAAAAGAAACCCCCGACCACCCGCACCAGTAATCATGACTGGTGGCCGAATCAGTTACGCGTCGATCTGCTGAATCAGCACTCGAACCGCTCGAATCCGTTGGGCGATAACTTTAACTACCGTGAAGAATTTAAAAAGCTCGACTATTCCGCGCTGAAAGGTGACATCCGCGCGGTGCTGACCGACTCGCAGGAGTGGTGGCCCGCCGACTGGGGCAGCTACATGGGACTGTTCATCCGTATGGCCTGGCACAGCGCGGGCACCTACCGTACCCTCGACGGGCGCGGCGGTTCAGGCCGTGGTCAGCAACGCTTTGCGCCGCTGAACTCCTGGCCGGACAACGTGAGCCTCGATAAAGCCCGCCGCCTGCTCTGGCCGGTAAAACAAAAATATGGCCAGAAAATCTCCTGGGCCGATCTGTTCATTCTGGCCGGTAACGTGGCGCTGGAAAACTCCGGCTTCCGTACCTTCGGCTTTGGCGCAGGTCGTGAAGACGTGTGGGAACCGGACCTGGATGTGGAATGGGGCGATGAGAAAACCTGGCTTGAGCACCGCCACCCGGAAAGCCTCGCTCAGCGCCCGCTGGGTGCCACCGAAATGGGCCTGATTTACGTTAACCCGGAAGGTCCGAACGCCAGCGGCAATCCTGCCTCTGCGGGCCCGGCTATTCGCGCCACCTTCGGCAATATGGGAATGGATGATGAAGAGATCGTCGCCCTGATCGCAGGCGGCCATACCCTCGGCAAAACTCACGGTGCTGCGTCGGCAGACCACGTGGGCGCAGAGCCTGAAGCCGCATCGATTGAGCAACAGGGCCTTGGCTGGGCGTCCAGCTACGGCAGCGGCGCGGGTGCCGATGCAATCACCTCCGGGCTGGAAGTGGTCTGGACGCAGACGCCGACCCAGTGGAGCAACTATTTCTTCGAGAACCTGTTCAAATACGAATGGCAGCAAACCCGCAGTCCGGCAGGGGCGATTCAGTATGAAGCGGTGGATGCACCGGATCTGATCCCCGATCCGTTTAACCCGGAGAAAAAACGTAAGCCGACGATGCTGGTGACCGATCTGACGCTGCGTTTTGATCCTGATTTCGAGAAGATTTCCCGTCGTTTCCTCAACGATCCGCAGGCCTTTAATGAAGCCTTCGCCCGCGCCTGGTTTAAGCTGACGCACCGCGATATGGGGCCAAAATCCCGTTATATCGGGCCGGAAGTACCGAAAGAAGATCTGATCTGGCAGGACCCGCTGCCGGAAGCGATTTTTGAACCGACCCCTGCTGATATCGCCAGCCTGAAAGCGGAGATTGCCGGTTCTGGCCTGTCCGTCAGCGAACTGGTTTCCGTGGCCTGGGCCTCGGCGTCCACCTTCCGTGGCGGCGACAAACGCGGCGGCGCAAACGGCGCGCGTATTGCGCTGGCTCCGCAGAAAGACTGGGCGGTGAACGCTGGCGTTCAGCACGCGCTGTCGGTGTTGAAAGATATTCAGCATTCCTCCCGACGCGCATCGCTGGCAGATATTATCGTGCTGGCAGGCGTGGTCGGCGTGGAACAGGCGGCGGCTGCGGCGGGCGTGAGCGTTAATGTTCCCTTCATGCCGGGCCGGGTGGATGCGCGTCAGAATCAAACTGATGTTGAGTCGTTTAAACTGATGGAGCCGCTGGCTGATGGCTTCCGCAACTACCGTCGCGTCAGTGACGATATGTCCACGGAGACGCTGCTGATTGATAAAGCGCAGCAACTGACGCTCACCGCGCCGGAAATGACCGCGCTGATTGGCGGGATGCGTGCGCTGGGGGCCAACTACGACGGCGGCACAGAGGGCATTCTGACCGACCGCGTGGGCGTACTGAGCAATGATTTCTTCGTAAATCTGCTCTCTATGCGCAACGTGTGGAAAGCCACCGACGAGAAATCAGAGCGCTTTGAAGGCTGCGATCGCGCCAGCGGCGAGGTGAAGTTCACCGCCACGCGCGCCGATCTGGTCTTTGGTTCTAACTCGATCCTGCGTGCGCTGGCCGAAGTCTATGCCAGCGATGACGCCCACCAGAAATTCGTCAATGATTTCGTGGCGGCATGGGTCAAAGTGATGAATCTCGATCGTTTCGATTTGCTGTAATGCCTTTACCCGGCAGGGAATTTTCCTGCCGGGTCGTTTTCTCATCCCCTCGCATTCCTTTATTATCCGACCGCGCTTTCTTCATTGATAAATAAAAGCATCCTGCCACGTGAAATAATGTTTCACGCAGATTAAAGACGTCACTTTAAAATATATCCAGATATGTTCATAGTCTATTTCTACGACTTTTGCATGAATAAATGTTTACATAATATATTATGCACGCCCCGCCTGTAGCGCCCGTCACCTCTGCCTTCACTCTTACCAGGAAGAATCTCAATCCGCGATAAATTAGCGGACTCGCCTGCCTAAAGATAAATTTCTACTATGCTTAGTACTCGACGAAACGGCGATGTACTCTCTTTTTCAACTGTTATTTAATGGAGAAAAAAATGACCATCAAGACACTTGAAGATTTATTTATTCATGACTTATCTGATGTTTACAGTGCAGAAAAACAGATTACTAAAGCCCTCCCGAAAATGGCCCGTGCCGCGACCAATGAAAAACTTGTCGCTGCGTTTAAACAGCATCTGGAAGAAACCCAGGGGCAAATTGAACGCCTTGACCAACTGGTCGAAAGCACCGACGGCGTGCGCATCAAACGTATGAAATGCCACGCGCTTGAAGGCCTGGTAGAAGAAGCGCAGGAAATTATCGATTCAGTAGAAGCAGGCCCGGTTCGTGATGCGGGGCTGATTGGTGCAGCACAGAAAGTTGAGCACTATGAAATCGCCACCTACGGCACGCTTTACGCGATGGCCGTTAAGCTCGGCTACAAAGACGCTGCCCGACTGCTGGCGGAAACACTGAAAGAAGAGAAAGCCACCGACGAGAAACTCACGGTGATCGCTGAGCAACAATCTTAATTTTTATTTGTAGATCGGCGGTGTTCATACGCCGCCGCACTCTCATGACCGGCTAATGGTCAGACAAAAGATACAGGTGAGGTACAACATGAGTACGAATTATCAGGAACATTATCTTGACTGGGTACGCGATGCCTTCGCCATGGAAAAACAGGCAGAAAGCATGCTGGAAAAAATGGCAGGCCGTCTGGAGCACTACCCGGATTTGAAAGCCCGCATTGAGCAACACATTGTGGAAACCCGCCAGCAACAGGACATGATCCAGTCGGTTATCGACCGTCATGATACGTCCCGTTCTGTGCTCAAAGACGCAATGGGCAAAATGGCCGCGATGGGCCAGGCCATGGGCGGAATGCTGGCAGAAGATGAAGTCGTCAAAGGCGCAATCAGTGGTTATGTCTTTGAAAATATGGAGATCGCCAGTTACACCTCCCTTATCGCTGCCGCTGAACTGGTAGGCGATACCGAAGGTGTCCGCGTGTTCACCACCATCCGCGATCAGGAAGTGGCAATGGCTGAATGGCTATATACCCACCTGCCGGACGTTACTGAGCAGTTCCTGGTTCGCTCCGCAGAACCGGGCGTAGAAGCAAAAAAATAACAGTAACGCTTTAATTTCCCTGGCTTCAGGAGTGAGCAATGTTCAGACATGTTAAACAACTGCAATACACAGTACGTGTAGCCGGCCCGAATCCGGGCCTGGCTAACCTGTTACTGGAACAGTTCGGTGGTCCACAGGGCGAACTGGCGGCCGCGTGCCGCTACTTTACCCAGGGCCTGGGCGATGATGATCCGGGGCGTAAAGATATGCTGATGGACATCGCCACCGAGGAGTTAAGCCATCTGGAAATTATTGGCTCCCTGGTAGGGATGCTCAATAAAGGCGCGAAAGGCGACCTGGCAGAAGGCACCGAAAAAGAGGGCGAGCTGTACCGCACCATTACCGGTAACGGTAATGACAGCCACCTGACCTCTCTGCTTTACGGTGGTGGTCCGCCGCTGACAAACTCAGCAGGCGTGCCGTGGACCGCAGCCTATATTGATACCATTGGTGAAGTGACCGCCGATCTGCGCTCGAATATTGCCGCCGAAGCGCGCGCTAAAATTCTGTATGAGCGCCTGATCAATATGACTGACGATCCGGGCGTGAAAGATGCGCTGGGCTTTTTGATGACGCGTGAAGTGGCGCATCAGATCTCGTTTGAGAAGGCGCTGTATTCGATTCAGAATAACTTCCCGCCAGGCAAACTGCCGCCGATCGAGAAATACTCCACCGTCTATTACAACATGTCAGAGGGTGGAGACGTACGGGGGAGCTGGAACTCTGATGAGAACTTCACCTTCGTGGCCGATCCGAAACCGGCAGTCGATGGCGGTGATGGCACGGCGAGCGTGCAACTGCCACCGGATCAGGCAGCGAATCTGAAAAATCTCGTCCTGCGTACAGCCTCCGATCCATCGGTGAATCCGGTGACCGGTACGGATATTGGCGCGGTGCCGCCGATTGAGAACACCGCCGCGGATAACAAACCGCTGAAAAATAAATAAACGTAAGGGCGACTCTCGGGTCGCCCTTCTTATTTAGATCTGCGCCATCCCGCCATCCACAAACAATTCCACGCCATTTATAAAGCTCGCTGCATCTGAGGCGAGAAACGCCACTGCTTTACCCACTTCCTCCGGTTCACCCAGGCGACCCATTGGCACCTGCGCGGCCAGCGCATCGAACAGTCCCTGACGGTGCTCATCCGGCACCAGCCCGCCTAAACCTGGCGTGCGTACCGGGCCCGGGCTGACCACGTTGACGCGAATACCGCGATCTTTTAAATCCAGCGCCCATGAACGGGCAAAGTTACGCACCGCGGCTTTGCTGGCGCTGTAGACGCTAAAACTGGCGGTGCCTTTAATGGATACGGTAGAGCCAGTCAGCACGATGGACGCTCCGTCGACCAGTAGCGGCAGCGCTTTCTGAACGGTAAAGAGCACGCCGCGCACGTTGGTGCCAAAGATGCGGTCGAAATGCTCTTCGGTGATTGCACCTAACGGCAGCATGTCGCCGCCCCCGGCGTTGGCGAAGAGAATGTCCAGCCGTCCGGCGCTTTTGGCGATCTTCGCATACACCGCATCAAGATCGGCCTGTACCGAGGCGTCCGCGCGGATCCCGGTGGCAGCGTGGCCCACTTCATTGACTGCCGCATCCAGTTCCGCCTGGCGGCGACCGGTGATAAAGACACGTGCGCCCTGCTGCGCCAGCACTTTCGCTGTAGCCAGACCAATGCCCGTGGTGCCGCCGGTGACCAGCGCGATTTTACCGTTCAGTGATTCGCTCATTGTGACTCCTCATATTCCGTGTTTAGGGTGGGCCTGAATACGCTGTCGTCTCAGGCATGGCGCTACTCTAGCGCCGCACCTTTTATTGAAAAATAGTGCAAAATGAAAATGACTATTCATGACAGTGCACAATCAGCGGGTAAAAACGATGGATCAACTGGTGGCGATACGGGCGTTTGGCAGGGTGGTGGAGACGGGCAATTTTACCCGTGCGGCGGATTCACTGGAGATGCCCAACGCCACGCTGAGCAAGCTGGTGCGGGAACTGGAAGCGCACCTCGGCGTGCGATTGTTGCAGCGCACCACCCGACGGGTCACGGTGACGCCGGAAGGCCGGGAATATTACGAGAAAACAGCCCGGCTGCTGCGCGATCTGGAAGAGATCGACACCTGCTTTAGCGCCGTGCAGGGCAAGCCGCGCGGCCTGTTGCGCATTGATGTTGGCGGCTCCAGCGCCCGCGATCTCTTGATCCCCGCCCTGCCCGACTTCGTCGCGCGTTACCCGGATATTCGCATTGATTTGGGCGTTTCCGATCGCACCGTGGATCTGATCAGCGATAACGTGGACTGCGTGATACGTGGCGGCCCGCTGGACAACTCCACGCTTATCGCCCGCGCCACTGGCACCGCGACGCTGCTGACCTGCGCCACGCCGGACTACCTGAAAACCTTCGGCACCCCCGCCTACCCGGACGAGCTAAAAAACGGTCACCGGCTGGTGAGCTATCTGTCGCCGCAGACGGGCCGCGCGTTTCCCTTTCGCTTTGCCCGCGACGGCGAAAAAACTGAAATCAAAGTCGATCACCGCATCGGGGTGAATGAGAGCAACGGCCATCTCGCCGCCGGGCTGGCGGGACTGGGGATTATTCAGACCTTCAGCTATTCGGCGGAGGCGGCGCTCAACGCGGGCCAGCTTGTGGAGATCCTGCGCGAATGGCGGCCTGCGCCCTATCCGTTCCATGTGGTCTACCCGCAAAACCGCCACGTCACCCATCGCCTGCGGGTATTTATCGACTGGCTGGCGGAGAGCTTCCCGCCACGGGTCAGCGGGGGCTGGCAGTGAAAATCATATTCGCTGCTGCGACTTCGCGTACTCATACAGCCTGTCGCGGGCGAGATTTTTCATTTTCACCTCGCACATGATGTCGAAATCGCTGAAAGAGAGCGCCCAGTCGTTCAGCGTCGGGTTGAAGTAAAAATCGGAGTGCGCCCTGAGTTTGGTTTTCTTCACGTCGAGCGCGGGCTGATCGGGGAAGCCCGTTTCCGGGATCAGCCCTTCCTGAGAGATGGAGTAGTGCATCACCGGCCTGACGCCCCGCCATGACGCTTTTACCCGCGCGATACGCGGATCGTCGGGCTGAATAAATTCATTTTCTTTCACCCAGTGGTGATGAATATCGACCACCACCGGGCAGAGATCGGCTGCCTGTAAGACGTCATCCAGCGAGCAGGAGATCTCGTCATTCTCGACCGTCAGCATCAGGCGGGCTTCCGGGCTGAGCCGCCCGAAGGCATGCTGAAAGCCGGGGAATCCCGCTTTGCCGTTCATGTGGATATTGATTTTAAAATCCTGGAAGGTTTGCCCGTAGCCCATCAGCCGCGCGCACAGGGCGTGGTATTCCACATCTTCCAGCGCCCTTTCCACCACCAGCACGTTGTCGGAGGCCAGCACCGAATACTGCCCGGGATGGAACGACAGCCGGATGTCGTGCGCTCTGGCAAAGTCGCCGCACCGGGTCAACAGCGGGTAGAGTTCCGGTAAAAAGTCGTTATAGAGAACGGTGGCTTCCGGCACGGTATAGAGCGGGAGCAAATCGCTGCCGATACGCATCATCCGCAGCGCAGGCGGCAGCGTTGCAAGCTGCTCAAACATGAGGTGCAGATGGGTCAGGTTGGTGACGGAAAGCGCGTGGATGAGCTTAATTCGTTCGTCGTTATCGAGGCTCAGAAATCGGGTGCGGGTGGTGGCTTTAAAGGGAAAAGGCTGAACCGCATTTGCGTCCAGAAACTTACAGGCGAAACCTAATTTCATGCGTCCTCCGGGAATCAACTTCTGTAAGCGTAGCAGTTGAGCGGGCGAAAACCGGGTGACGACAGGGTTAATGTTGGGGCGTACAGGGAACAAGGGGAAATAAGGTGATAATCAGGAAGATTTTGGAGCGGGCGAAGGGAATCGAACCCTCGTATAGAGCTTGGGAAGCTCTCGTTCTACCATTGAACTACGCCCGCTTTGAGGTGCGTAGGGCATTATAAACCTTACGCACCGTCTGGCAAGTCAGCTTTTGCGTTAACTGACGATAAATTAAACGCTTAGCCTCATCAGCACTTCGGCGGACTGCCCTGCGGTGGCAAGTAGCGCGCCGGATCGATGGCCGTGGCTTTGTAGCGCAGCTGGAAATGCAGTTTTACCGAATCGGCATCGGTGCTGCCCATCGTCGCGATTTTCTGACCAATTTTGACGCTCTGCCCGTTGTTCACCAGCAGCGTATCGTTATGCGCGTAAGCGGTGATGTAATCTTCGCTGTGCTTGATCATGATGAGATTGCCATAGCCGCGCAGCTGATTTCCCACGTACACCACCTTCCCGGCACCGGCTGCGTAAACCGGCTGTCCGCGCGATCCGGCGATATCCAGCCCTTTGTTACCGCCATCGGCGCTGGAGTATGGCAGAACGATAGTCCCGCTGGTCGGCCATCGCCAGCAGCGCTGCCCCACAGGTGGCCAGGAGGCTGGCGGCACAACCGCAACCGCTCTGCCCGACGATTTGCTGCCAGACGAGCTGGATTTACCCGAACCATTCACCTTCAGGCGCTGACCGATTTCAATTGTATAAGGCGGAGAAATGTTATTGAGCCGCGCCAGCTCTCTCACGCTGGTGCCGGTCATGCGCGAAATTTTAGACAGCGTATCACCACGTTTGACGGTGTACGTTCCGCCGTCCGATGCGTTTTTCGACGAACACGCCGCCAGCATCAGGCCAAACGCCAGGCAGAGTAGAATTCGACACGGGTTTCTCATCAGGCATCCTGCTATCAAAATGGGTCCTCGGAGGGGGATAAACATGGCTATCTATCATAGCAGCCATGGCCGCGATGCAAAATGCATTAGCCATATTAAGCCTTACGCATCCCCGCAACGAAGCCATAAAAAAGCCCCGACGCGCAAACGTCAGGGCTTTTTTGCTAATCAGCAGAATTATTTAACCGGACGCATCGCCGGGAACAGGATCACGTCGCGGATAGTGTGGCTGTTGGTGAACAGCATAACCATACGGTCGATACCAATGCCCAGACCTGCCGTCGGCGGTAAGCCGTGCTCCAGCGCCGTCACGTAGTCTTCATCGAAGAACATCGCTTCGTCATCGCCAGCCGCTTTCGCGTCAACCTGATCCTGGAAACGCTGTGCCTGGTCTTCTGCATCGTTAAGCTCAGAGAAGCCGTTACCGATTTCACGGCCACCGATGAAGAATTCGAAACGATCGGTGATTTCCGGGTTCTGGTCGTTACGACGCGCCAGCGGAGACACTTCAGCCGGATATTCAGTGATGAAAGTCGGCTGGATCAGATGCGCTTCCGCCGTTTCTTCGAAGATCTCGGTCACGAGACGGCCCAGACCCCAGCTCTTCTCAACTTTGATGCCGATGCTTTCTGCGATGGCTTTTGCGCTGTCGAAGTTATCCAGATCCGCCATATTGGTTTCCGGGCGGTATTTCTTGATCGCTTCGCGCATGGTCAGTTTTTCGAACGGCTTGCCGAAGTCAAACGTCTGGTCGCCGTAAGGCACTTCGGTGGTGCCGAGGATGTCCTGCGCCAGGGTGCGGAACAGCGACTCGGTCAGCTCAATCAGATCTTTGTAATCAGCATACGCCATATAGAGTTCCATCATGGTGAACTCAGGGTTATGGCGAACGGAGATGCCTTCGTTACGGAAGTTGCGGTTGATTTCGAACACGCGATCGAAGCCACCCACCACCAGACGTTTCAGGTACAGTTCCGGCGCGATACGCAGGTACATGTCCAGATCCAGCGCGTTGTGATGCGTCACAAACGGACGAGCAGACGCGCCGCCTGGGATCACCTGCATCATCGGGGTTTCAACTTCCATAAAGTCGCGGCCCACCATGAACTGACGGATGCCCGCCATGATCTGGGAACGAATTTTGAAGGTGTTGCGGGACTCGTCGTTGGAGATCAGATCCAGATAACGCTGACGGTAGCGCGCTTCCTGATCCTGCAAGCCGTGGAATTTATCCGGCAGCGGGCGCAGGGCTTTGGTCAGCAGGCGCAGTTCGGTGCAGTGAATCGACAGCTCACCGGTTTTGGTCTTGAACAGCTTGCCGCGCGCGCCGAGGATATCGCCCAGGTCCCATTTCTTGAACTGCTCGTTGTAGATGCCTTCCGGCAGATCGTCACGGGAGACGTACAACTGAATACGGCCGCCCACGTCCTGCAAGGTCACGAAAGAGGCTTTACCCATGATACGACGGGTCATCAT